>Ga0209249_1000166_pt1 | contig 89447 bp, 85 predicted proteins | sample SaaInlV_200m_DNA_4_FD_184653 | JGI IMG/M metagenome (GOLD analysis project Ga0209249, IMG submission 184653) | Marine microbial communities from expanding oxygen minimum zones in the Saanich Inlet - SI037_S3LV_200m_DNA (SPAdes) (version 2) | ecosystem: Environmental > Aquatic > Marine >... | reverse complement strand
GGTTATTATCATCATCATTGTCATCTGTATCGTCATCTTCATTATCATCGTCGGTGTCGTCATCATCAGTTTCATTATCTTCTGAATCTGTTTGATTATTATCCCACATGCCGCACGGTCCTGTAACAATGAACTCATCTGCAACAGTTGATGCATAATAGTTTCCAACGCCGTTTTCGTTATTAGGCCAGCAGTATATGTTATCGATTGCGCTGTCATCTACACCATTTCCTAAGAAGTGATTTGTTACAACAACGTTGTTGTACGCGAAGCCAAGGTTGGTTAGATCTAAGCTGCCAACTAGGCTGTTAGTAAAGTTATTTTTAGTTACCCAGTTATTTTGGGATTCTAAGTATGTTAATCCGGACATTACACTTTCTGAGATTGAGTTTAGAGTTATGTTGTTATCATAACAACCTACAACAGAAATTCCTATGTTACAATCTTCTATGATATTCTCTGATACTAAGTTCTCACTGCTAGTGTCAAGTACGATACATTTGTTACTACCTTGAATATTGTTATTTTTGATCTCGTTGTGTTCTGAGATGCCTGTTAAGAATATTCCTGACTCGATGTTGTTTAGAAGAGTATTGGAATTTATTGATACTAAATCTGTTTCTTCAGAGAGTAGAATTGCTTCTTTGTTTTCTGTGAACTCGTTTGTTCCGACTACTATGTTCTCTGATTTTGTAAGATGTACTCCAACCAAAGTATTTTCTTTAAACTTGTTAACTGCGATAACGCTGTTCTGGTTTTCTTCTAGTTCTACTGCGTATTCATTTTCTTTGAATGTGTTTTCTTTAATTTGAATATCCTCAGAGCCTAAATCGGTAACTCCTAAGCTGTTTTCTCTTATTGTGTTGCTTTCAATTAATACGTTAAGACTGTCTACTATTTTTATTCCTTCATCAAAATATTGGATTATGCAGTTCTTGATTACGATGTTTTCTTGTTGACTAACTAGTATTCCAATGCTGCCTAGTGTATTTGTGCCTGATATTGTATGTCCTTGGCAGTCTAATGTAACATTGTTTTCAGTTATTTCTATTGCCGTTGAAAAGCAGTTTTCTAAGTCGTTTGCTAAAGCAATGCTTCCACTTACTAATGCTCCGCAGCTTAATGATGTCTCAGGAAGATCATCTTCGTTAGAGAAATCGTCATCTGTTTCATTGTCGCCATCTGTTTGATTATCATCATCGTTATTATCATCTACTGTGCCATTAAGTAGTGGAGAATCAAATGGTAATGGTAATGCACCGCAAGGGCCTGTTATTCTTCTGGCCATTGGAACTGTGTAGTTAAAGAAATTGCCTTTCCCTTCTTGATTATTAGGTACGCAGTATATATTCTGTTCTGTTATATCTATAATTCCATTTCCGTAGAAATTGTTAAAAAATATTGTGTTGTTAACTACATTAGCATTAGTGAATGTGTTATGGTTTTCATTGTCGTATATAATAATGTCTGATGAGAACTTTTCTTGGTTGTTAAAGTAATTCTCTGTGATCAGGCTGTATGAGAGTTTTTCATTATCTTTAGCTCTGTTTAGAAATATTCCACTTCTTTCATTAAGGTTGAAGTGGTTGTTGTGAATATGGTTGTTATTAGAGTTCTCAATTAAGATTGCATCTTGGAAATCATTAATATTACAATTTCTTATTTCTATGTTATCTCTATTTTTTATTAAGATACCTGCGGTTTGATCAAAACCAAATGGTTGATTATCAACGCTTTGTATTGTGTAGTTGTCACAATCGATTACTATGTTATCTGCTTCAACAACTAATCCATGATTGTAGCATCCGTTTAAACTTTCGTTAAGAGTTATATTTCCAACAATAACGCTTCCGCATTCGATTGCAAAAGTGTTGGCTGCTAATGCTACTAGTAATATGGCTACTATTAAAGCAAAGAATGTGATCGAACTACTACCTTTTTTCATTTGTATCCCCCGTATCAATCACCTCGAGAGATATTGTGTTTTATCCAGATATCATATATAAAGCTTTCTTTTTATAACTACTGCGCAGTAATTCTTGTTTCAACCTCTCTGGTGCCTTTATTTATGGGGTATAACCCGGGAAGGCCAATGCCAACATATTTAAATGATACAAAGTTCAGATGGTGAGTGATTCAACATGACGAAGCAGGATGGTGTAAATCAAGCAGTAAGAAGCCCTGTTTGTACTGTTGTGGGTCACGTAGATCATGGTAAGTCCAGTGTTCTTGATTCTATAAGAGATTCTAAAATAATTGCTTCAGAAGCTGGAGGAATAACTCAATCTATTGGCGCATCTATTATTCCATTGGATGTTGTGAAGAAAAAATGTGGTAGGTTGCTTGATGCGATGAAAATTAACTTTACAATTCCTGGTTTGCTATTTATTGATACTCCAGGTCATGCTGCGTTTACTAACTTAAGAAAACGGGGAGGCAGTTTGGCTGATATCGCTGTTTTGGTTGTGGATCTTACAGAAGGTTTTATGCCTCAAACAATTGAAGCTGTTGAAATTCTAAAAACTTACAAAACTCCGTTTATAATTGCAGCAAATAAAATTGATACTATTGGTAATTGGAGATCAAATGAAGGATCGGTTCTGGCAAACTTTGCTAAGCAAACACCTGAAGTTCAAACAGCGTTTGAAACTAAAATGTATGAGTTAGTAGGTACTATGCATGAAAAGTTTGCTTTGAATGCTGAAAGATTTGATAGGGTTGATGACTTTACAACGCAGGTTGCGATTGTTCCTTGTAGTGCAAAGACAGGTGAAGGGATTCCTGAGTTGCTTACTATGCTAACAGGGTTGGCTCAGAAATTCTTGGAAAAGAATCTTGCTCTGAATGCTGATGGGTGTGCTAAAGGTACTATTCTTGAAGTTAAAGATGAACGAGGAATAGGTACGAGTTTAGATGTTATTATTTATGATGGAACTTTGAATGTTAATGATACTATTGTGATTGGCGGAATGAATGAACCAATAGTCACTAAAGTTAGAGCTTTGTTTGAACCAGATCCTTTAGCGGAGATGAGGGATAAGAAAGCCAAATTTAAATCGGTAAAGTCTATTGTTGCGGCAATGGGTGTTAAGATTGCAGCGCCAGGTTTAGATGGTGTTGTGGCTGGTATGCCTGTGCGTTCTTGTTCTAAAGATGAAGTCGTTGCATTGAAAAAAGAAATTCAAAAAGAAGTTGATGAAGTTATTGTTGAAACAGATGATGATGGTATAATTATAAAAGCCGACACGTTGGGTAGTTTAGAGGCGCTGACTGTTTTGTTAAGAGAAGCAGGTTATAAAATACGAAAAGCCAGTGTTGGTCATATTTCTAAAAAAGATATTTCTGAAGCGGAAAGTGTGTATGAAAAAGATCCTTTTAGTGCAGTTATATTGGGATTTAATGTTTGTATGGATGCTGGTGTAGAGCCGGGTAAAGTAAAGACAATTTTTAGCATGATTATTTATGAACTTCTTGATAAATTGAAGGAATGGCAAACGGAAGAGAAGAAGAGACAAGAAGGTAAAAAACTAGATGTTTTGATTAGGCCATTTAAGTTCCAATTGATGGAGGGCTATGTTTTTAGACAAAGTAATCCGGCAGTGATTGGATGCGAAGTTTTGGCTGGAACTGCTAGAACTGGATCTCCTGTTATGAAAAATGGTGTTGAAGTTGGTAAACTAAGAAGTATACAACTAGAGAAAGAAAATGTTTCTTCAGTGGAAAAGGGGAAGCAGGCTGCATTTGCGATTGAAGGTGTAACTTTAGGTAGGCAAGTTGATGAAGGCGATATTTTGTATGCGGCCGTTCCTGAAGAAGATTTTAGAAAATTAAAAGAGTTGAAAGATTATCTTACTCCTGATGAAAAGTCGGCTATCAAAGAAGTTGCTAGCATGATGAGAGAACGATACCCTGTTTGGGGCGTATAGTTAATTAATTTTGAGGTGATTACATGAAAAAGAGGTTAGTGTGTTTAGTTCTGATGTTGTTGGTTTTAGTTAGTGCGGTTTATGCTGCAGATTTTGATATGACGATTGATGATAAACCTCTTGGTAAGTACTTGGATATTTATCCAGGTAAGAACATAAAAATCACATATATTGTTGAAGCGGGAGTTAGGTTGATTGATGTTGATTTAGAGTGTACTAATGAGGCAATTTGTGCTTTTATGAAGGATCAGTTGCATTTGTTTGACTCAACTACTGTTTATGAATCATCTCATTCTGATGACAGGTATGTCTATATTCATGATACGATGCCTGCAGGGGATTATGATATTATGATTACAGTAACGTATGATAATGATGGTGAACAAAAAGAATTTACTCATGATTTGGCTGTTGAAGTGAAGAGTAATAGTCTTTCTTCTTCACTTTTTGGAATCGCAACCAGTTGGTTGTCTGAAGGACTAACTTATGAGCTAATAAATAAGTTTCAGACTCCAAAGATTAAGCGATTGAATAAGGAAATCATTCCTCGTGATCTTAAAGGAATTGACTTGGCGTCTATTGGTTTGACGGATGATGATATTGATAACGAAAATTATGTTCTTGAAGAAATTGGAGTTAAAGAGTCCGAAGAGTTTGAGATAAGTACAAGCCAGGCTGCAGACATATTTAATATGGTAGGTGGTCTGATTCCAGAACTTGAGAAAAATTATGCTAAGTTTGATAAACCAATTGTTAAAAAATCTTATAAGAAATTCAGAATAACAAATCCAGATAATAATAAAGAAATGATTCTAACTAAGGTAATGGTTAGTGTGTTCTCTCGTGGCGGCATGAATAACTTAAATGTTGTTGAGGTTATACCTAAAACTTGGGCGGAAGACAGTTCTGATGTTTATTTTGTTATGGGGCCAAAAATTCTAGAGGCCGATCCTGTTGTTATGTGGGATTTTTCTAATTTGCCTTCTGGTAAAACAAAGGATTATGCGTATGTTTTATCTAAGGATATTAACTCAATTGAATCCACATCTATGGCTTTAGGTCATAATGCCTCTTGGTTTGCAAAATTTTTTAGATTTTGTTTGTACGGTGGTTGGATGATTGTCATACCTATTGTTCTTGTTTTGGTTGTTGGTACTCCGATCTTTGTTAAGGCAAGAAAACATAGAAACAAAAAAGTTGGTAAATTTGCTTAAATGAATGTTGTTAATAATACGTAGATTATGTATGCGGCGTAGGCAACTAGCAACATGATTCCTTCTTTTTTATCTATTTTATGATCGTTGCTCATCATTACATATAAGAATACGCTAAATCCTATTACGACTAAGAAATCTATTCTTAGAATGTTTGTGGCAATTTCTATTGGTTTGGCGAGAGCTGACATTCCTAGTACGCATAATAACAAGAAAATATTGCTTCCGACAACGGTTCCAATTGCAATGTCTGCTTCTTTTTTTCTTGCAGCAATGACTCCTGCAGTTAGATCTGGTAATGATGTTCCTACAGCGATCATTGTTATCCCTATTACTACTTCACTAACTCCTAGCGATCTTGCCATTTCGCTGCCTGAGAATACAATTAATTTTGCTCCTATGCTTAAGCCAATAAGTCCTAGGAGTATTGATACATAGAATTTCCAAGTTTTCTCTCTTTCTCCTTTGAATTCTTTCTCAAACTGTGCTTCGGCTTTTTGTGTTCTTTGCTTTTGTGCAGTTCTGATTATGTAGATCATGAATGCGATAAATCCTGCAATTAGTATGACTCCGTCAACTCTACCAATGACGTTGGTTGCACCAGATTGATCGAATATTACATTAAATGCTAGAAAATATGCTGCAAAGCAGGCCGCGATTAGAATTGGTGCTTCTTTCTTTATTGTTGTTAAGCTAACAGTTAGTGGCAGGATCAATGCTGATATTCCTATGATTAATCCAATGTTTGCAACGTTGCTTCCAATCACGTTACCTAATGATATGCCTGTGTTACCGTTCAATGCTGCCAGAAAGCTGACAATTAATTCAGGTAAAGATGTTCCGAACGCTACGACTGTTAATCCTACAATCATAGGCGAAACTCTGTAATGTCTGGCTAGTTTAGTTGCACCGTCGATAAGAATATCTCCTGTTTTTACTAATATAATCACTCCTGCAATAAACCAGAATGGGTGTGCTAGTAGTGAAATTTGATAATGCCAGCCAATAAAGCCTATGAATAGAGTGAGTATGAAATAGAACCAAGGACTTTTGTAGATCTCGTATTCGAAAATCATAGTTATTCTGTCTTTTAAGACCTTTAAAAACGTTTCTTTTAAGATCATAATATTTATAATTGAGAGGTGTTATTGTGGTTATAGATGAATTTTAAGATACTGAACAATAAAAAAAAGAAAGAGATCTTGGCTTCTGTAAATAGGAAGTGGGGTTGTGATTATACTACTGAAAACGCGTTTTTGATTTCTGGAGAAAGAGTTTATATGATCACTAGGGATTTGGATAAGATTGATTTTGAAAATCTTAGAATTAATTCTATGGGTCTTTTCTTTGGAACTTTATTAGACAAAGATTTTGTTTTGAGCATGGAGGGTAGTATGTTAGTTGGTCCTTTGGCAAAGAAGAATATTGTTGAGTTAAGTTTTGAAGAATTAAGGGATTGGTTGAAAGGTCAAGATCTTAAATTACCTAAAGAACGGGTTGATGGTTCTGGATCGCTGATTGTGAAGTCGGGAAGAGATTATGCCGGTACTGCTATTTATTCTAAAGGTGTTTTGTTAAATCAGGTTCCTAAAACTCGAAGAATTCTTTGTGCTGATTAATCAGTTAAGTGTAATTGTCCTAAATAATTTAGGAGTAGTTCTGCTCGTGTGTTTTCTGGTGATGGCCCCTCTGTTTTGTATGCGTTGTGTGCATATTTTCCATCTTCACACTGATAATGCCATTCAGGGGTTCGAAGTTGTATTTCTACTTTTTTTCCTCTGAAAACTACATCAATATTGATTTGAGAGTCAAATGGTGACCCTTTTTTTCTTTTCTTTGGATGTAAGCTCATATCTTCATATCTTACTGAGCCTGCTGTTCCGTCGACTGTAAGGTCGAATCTGTTGTGTGCTTCTTGATCGACTGTTCTATCCATTACTCCCCATCCGCGAGGTAGATCTTCGAATCTTAACTTGATTTCGTCTAAATAATCCCTGTTAGGGTGATGTGCTCTTTCGAATAATTGGTATGTTAACTTTTCTCTTGCTTTAGGTGTTTTTTTTGCATATAATTTTTTTATATTTGTTTTTATTTCTCCTAATCTTCGCTCAGAAGTTGCTGTGTCTTCAATTATGGTGTTTCCAATTCTGGCATATAATTTTGTTGTTCCGTTGTATCTTACTATAAAACAATCATCATCTGCTGTAACTATTTTAACTTTGTAAACTCTTATAACTGTTCTTCCCGGTTGATTCAATTTTTCTATTTTCTCTCTCATTTCTGATTCTAATTCTTCAAAATATCTTACGGCTTGGGTTTTGTCATCCCACACACTAACTCTACTTTTCTTTTTAGATGCGATGCTTCCGAATAGATTGGTGATTGCTGTTTTATATTCTGAGTAGAATAGTTCTTCTTCCATTATGTCAACTTCTGTTTCAATATCAACTATGGTGTCTAGATTTCTTGCTGCAACACAGAATTTGTCTCCATCTTGGTATATAACTAAATCATCCAGTCTTGCATATGGATTTTGTTTACTTATTGCTTTTCTTACTTGGGTTCTGATGTCGTCGGTAATTCGGTCATCTTCTTTTCTTCGAATGTTGTTCATGAATGCTATTGCGCCTTCAACTTTTTCAAATCTATATAGCGATGTATCTATTGGCTCGTATAGACTTTCTGGATCTCCATCACTAATAATTTGACTTCTATGTTTTACGCTGTATGTTCTATCTGAGTCTATCCATAGTCTGTGTTGAGGGAATGGTGCGATGACTTCCCACGGTCGTGCTGGGCTTGAGATCCAGTCAGCTAATCTTCTGGCTTCCACAATGTTAGCTTGTTCGTATGCTGCTTTATAGGTTCGCCAGGCGCTGTCTTCTTTTGTTTTTTGAGATCCTTTCCTCTGTTCTCCACCTTTGTGAGGGAGTTTTATTACCGGCGGAGTTGGAGGACTTGCTGAGTTCTTAATAATGATTCTCATTCTAGAATGTTCGATATTTCTTCCTTGTGTCCATTTAGCAATCTTTTCTAAAAGACTTTTCTCTGCCTTGTGGCCTGAGTATGCTCTCCAAATATTGCTTCTATCTCTGAACTGCCACACTCTTGTTTCAGTTTCTGTTCTGTGATTTAGTACATCTATTGTATGACTTTTATCAAACGCATAAATCATTCTAATATTGTCAAATAATTGGCGCACTATTGATTCTCCGTGTTCTGCTTCTAGTCCTATCTTCTCGCCAACAAAAGGATATCTCTTCTTAATCACATTTTCAACTCTTTGTGGGACTGGAGAATCTTCTACCAAGTATCTTAATGCTACTGCGCAGCTTTCTACAAACTGCTTAAGTTCTGTATCCACTAATGCGTCTAATCCGCTCATTTTCTTTAATTAAAGTCCTGCAGAAAGATCTTCTTCTGGTATGGGTGGGAGTTTTCCTTGATAATATGTTTTTAATGCGTGTCCGTACTGTTTTTTGATGTGTGTTCTTAGTGTTTGCCATCTACTGTCTGGAAGAGCTGAGCTGACATTGATTGATTGTTTTAAGAAATGTACGTATTCTGCTTTTAACTGTTTGCATCTGTTTTCTAATTCTGTGTTTTCATGACCCTTAGATTTTAGTTCTTCAACAATTTCCCCTGTTAATTTTATTCTTGATTCTGTCTTTACAATAAGTTTATCCATTCTTCTTCGATCTAGAGGTGAAGTAGTTCGGATATTATCAATACTATCTGATAATTTTACTAAAAGTGGAACTGCGTAGTATTCGTCGCCTTTCTCTGCTCTTTCTATGGTTTCTCTTTTTATTTCTTCTAAGTATAGATCATAAGATCTGAACTTCAAGAAGTCGTAGAGAGTAAATGTTTCGAAGCGTTGTTTTAGCATTGTCCATTCTTCGGCTTTTGTTTCTCTAATCATTTGTCGGAATTGATTAAAATAATTTTGATACTTTCCGTATATTCCTTGTTCTTTTGTTTCTTCTTCCATTCTGTCTAGAGTATCGTGAATAACTCTTTTGACGGTCATAGCATTTCTTTCGTGTTCTAGATCTGTTCTTTTTTCAATTCCTTTTGCAAGAACCGAGAATGTGTTTGTTAACATATCAACATCTCTTGCTGTATCTTCTCCAAACTCTTCAACAATATATTCTAATCCTCTTTCAAGATCTTGAAAACTTTTTGATTTATCTTCAACGACATCATGCAATAATGCTGCTTGCATATATCTTTGATCTTGACCGATGGATAATCTTAATCGGTATGCGGTATCTTGAGTGTGCGCGATGGTTGGGTTACCGCATCCTCTGTGACAGTTTGCAAATGTTTTTTCTGCGAGTCTATATGCTTTGATGCTTTCTTTTCCATAGGTGTCTACAACTTCTTTGTCTGTCGGACTTTGTTTTAGGTATAGAACTATGAATTCTAGCCAATATTTTGGATTACCATTGGCTTCGAGAATTTGTTGTTTATCTTCTCCACTTAGTCTGTCTCTTAGACCTGAATCTAGAAGGTGTCTACGGCTCATCATGCCTCTTTTCAGAAGCTTAACACTATATAATACTTTCTGTTTTCACTACTTTCGAGTGCTGATTATATTTGGCCGTTCCAGAGCTTGTCTCCTACGAAATGTAGATTTTTAACGACTTTTCCAGAGTTCATTTTTAGAAGTTCTGAGCTTGAAAATGATAGTTGGCCGATGGCCAGGGGTTTTAGATTTTTTTCATCAATTATTACTACTGCTTCTTCTTTTTCTGCTTCTTCTACAGCTTTTATTCCTGGCCGCATGATATCTGCACCAGATGTTACAAATTTTACTGCACCCATGTCAACTGTAACTTTCTTTAGAATGTTTTTTCTAAGTGTAAATCTTAATGTTGGAATCCATTTGTTGTTTATCTTGAAAAAATCTATTTCATTCTCAACTATAATATACTCTCCCGAGTCTGTTTTCTCAAGTTCTACTTTACTTTTTTTGTTTATTATTTCTTCTATATCATATTCTTTTTCTAACTCTTCGTTTAGTTCTTTAACTTCTTTTTTTCTTATTTGTTTTCTTGCCATCTTAGAACATGCTTAATCCTTCGTAAAAGTCTAGTTTCTCATATTTTTCTATTACTTCAATTGTGATTGTCATTTTAGTTTCTTTGTGTTTCATTTTTTCAATCAATTTTTTGTTGATGGTCTTGGAAGATTTATCTGCATATATTGCACCTGTTTTAGGGTTGATGACATTTGTCATTCTTACTACGAATCCTTCATCTGAGAATGTGAGTTCAGGAGATCCGTATGCGATTATTTCTTCTTTTAAATTTTCAACATCTATTGTTATCTTAACTTTAACTTTATCTTTCAAAAATTCTAGTTCTTCAAGTTTGTAGTCTGAGTTTACGCCCATTATACAATCTGCATCTTTACTTATTTCTTTGGATTTTGTAAATTCGAAGCTTCTCTCGTGTGTTGCGAGAATATTTTCGTGACCTGTTGCAGAGAATGTGATGCTATTCATGTTTTTTTCACTTTCTTTTTTGTCTTTTTTCCAAAGGCTTCTAAATGTATTGGACAGTATTTGCAGTGACTTAATTTATCTTTCATGTTGTCTTTCATTCCCATTCTACATGCTTCTGTGCCTGGGATGAGCCAACATCGTCTATCGGATGAACCATACGCGGGACATGTGACCTTGCTACAATTTATCTCTTCCCAACACTTCTTAAGTTTTTCAGCAGGTTTCATTTTTCTTTGAGGGAGTAAAAAGATAAACTCGCTGCCTTCACCGTATTCACTTTTTACGTCCATTAAACCATGGTGTAGTCCTATGATTTCTTTAGCAATCACTAAACCGAGCCCTGAGCCTCCTTGTGCTCTGGTCATGTGTGGATCTATTTGGTAGAATTTATTGAATATTCTTGGTAATTCTTGTTTCTTAATGCCGCGGCCGTTGTCTTTAACAAAAACTCTTACGTAGTTTTGACCTGCTCTTGCTGTTATCTCGACTTTACCTTTGTTGTTGGTAAATTTAATTGCATTACTTACAAGGTTGATTAGAACTTGTTTTATTTTATCTTTATCTATAGGGATTTCCGGGATTTTGTTTGCAATTTTGTAAGTTAGTGAGATTTCTTTTTCTTTAGCAGCTACTTCGAAGTTCTTTACAACGTTTTGCAATATAGGCTCTAAGGAATCGATCTTTTGATTTAGTGACATTTTTCCTGATTCCATTTTTGATAAGTCCAAAACATCGTTTATCAGATTAGCTAACCTGTCACTTTCTTCGTTAAGTATGGCCAAGCACTGTTTTTGTTGTTCATTTACTTTACCAACTTTTTCGTTAAGTAACAATGAGGAATATCCTTTGATGGAGGTTAATGGGGTTCTTAGTTCGTGAGATACAACACTGACGAATTCAGATTTCATTCTGTCGATTTCTTTAATTTTAGTGATGTCTCTCAGAACAGTAACGAGACCGACCTCTTGATCTTGATCTTTAAGCATGGTGATTGTAACTCTTATGTATTTATTTACTGGTTGACCTAATTTCATCTCTTTTATGAAGACAGGTTGATCAACTTTTCTTGCGAGTTCTAATACTTCGATTAACCCTATCTTGCTTAAGTGCTGTGTTGTGGCTTTTGGGCCTAATTTTTCTGAGTCGAACTGTAAAATCTTTTCTGTAGCTGGATTAAATGACATAATTGGTGAATCAAAGTAGGTTACGATAATACCTTCAGAGATACTATCGATCATGGCTTCTATTTTGTTTTTCTCGGCTACAGATTCGTTAGATAATCGTCTTAGCTCTTTGTTTTTCTCTCTTATCTCTCTTGTTGCTGAATATGTTTCTTCTTGTAGTATTTCGTTAAAATCTTTTAGTCTGTTGTATAATCTAGCATTTCTAATAATGATGGCAACGTGATCGGAGATACTTTCTACAAATACCATCTGGTTTTCTGAGAATGGTTTGGGGGATTCGCTGTAAATGTTTATTGCACCAATCGTGGTGTTGTCAACTTTTAGGGGTACTGTAACGAATGAGCGAACATTTTCGGTTTCAATAAATTTTCTTCCTTCTTTAGTAAATCCTTTCCGTTTTAGAGGATCTATGCACTGGAGAACTTCTCCTTTTTGCATGGCACTTCCTGTGAATGATTTATTGTATGGTAGGCTAACTTCTCTATTGCATTTTTTACCATATCTGAAGGTAGATACTGAAAATAATTCTTCACTGGCGCCATCTAGAATGTACATTGTAACTGCTTTAGCTTGATTCATGCTGGAAAGAAGCCTTGTAACTTCGTCAAACAGTTTCTCTTGTTCGAATGTGGATGATAGGGCTTTTGCAAGTTTGTATATTGTTTTTATTCTTTCTATTTTTTTATCTTGTTCGTGTTGAAGTTGTAGATTTTCAATAACTAATGCTATGTGGTTAGCGATGTTTGTTAGTAGATTTAAATCATCTTTGCTGTAACGATCATCTTTGTTACTTTCTACATCTAGTACACCAATTACTTTCTTTTGGATTTTGATTGGGACTGTGAGTTCACATTTTGTTCTTTTCAGGGCGGCCAGGTATTTTGGGTGTTTCTCGGGTGATTTTAATAATAATGGCTCTCCTGTTTTCATTACGTGGCCGGTTATTCCTTCTCCTGCTAGTATTCTCCATTTAACTTCTTTGAGATCTGTACCTACGTTCTTTAATCCAAATGTAGATCGCATTTTGAGTTCATTATCGTCTTGAACTGCAATAAAACTCTTTTCGTAACCCAAATCTTCTTTTAAAATTTTTATGGTTGTATCAAGTACATTCTCGATTTTCTTATTTTTTGTTGTCTCTTTTGAGATTTTGTAGAGTACTGTCAGATCTCTTAATCTTTTTTTAAGATCTGCTTCTAGTTTTACTTTTTTTGTAATGTCTCGAATTTGACAAAAAGCGTATGATCTTTTGTTTATGATTGCAGGGAAACTGCTCACTTCAACATGAAATTTTTCGTCGTTTTTTGTTACTTGGTATTCTGAGGCTACGGTGGTAATTCCTCTTACTATTTTCCTAACATTTCTTCTTGCGGCATCAGGGTTGTCTACAATGTCATAAATACTCATTCCTATCAGATTTTTCTTAGGAGTTTTGAGCATCTTTGCGCCTTTGGTGTTTGTGTCAAAGATTTTTCCTTCTTTATCTAATATGACGACTGGGTCGTTAGAATTATCTAGAAAAATCTGGTATTCTTTCTTTCCTTTGAGTTTCATGCCTTTAGCTGTTATCATCTTTTAGGAATTGTTGTTCAATGACGTGTTTTAGTTCATCTATCTCGAATGGTTTTGCGATGTAATCATCTGCTCCGATTAACATACCTTTGTCGTGATCTATTTCTGTTGATTTTGCACTTACCATCACTATCTTTGTGTTTTGTAGTTCTGGATTCTCTCTAACTTGTCTACACACTTCATAGCCATCCATTTTTGGCATCATAATGTCTAGTACAATTAGATCTGGTTTGAATTCATTGGCTAGCTTTAGTCCCTCTTCACCATCTTTTGCGAAGTATACCTCATAGTCTTGGTTTAGAACTATTCCTTCTAGTTGTGCTATATTTTTGTCGTCTTCTATTATTAAGACACATTTTTTGTCATTATTACTCATATTTTATCCCTCCTGTTTTTGTTGTTTACAATGATTTCAAGTTGTTCTTTCAATGCCATTGGGTCAAACGGTTTTGTTATGTAGTGGTCTGCACCTTTACGCATTCCTTCCATTCTTTCTTGTATTTGGCCTTTGGCAGAGAGCATTGTAATGATTATGTCTTTTGTTTCTGTATTTGATTTTAGCTTTTCGCACACCTCGAAGCCATTCATTCTTGGCATCATAACATCTAGTAGCACAAGATCTGGTAAATTATCCTTGTTATCTTCTATGATTTTCATGGCTTGTTCTCCATCTTCCGCTTCTAGTATTTCGAATGAATCGGATAACGTGAATTTAATTAACTCTAAAATGTGGGGTTCGTCTTCCGCAATTAGGATTTTTCCTTTCATGTTAGGTGTACTTTTTTTCTATGAATTGTTTAGCTTGTTTTGTGCTCATGTTTGAGATTTCTAGCTCTATTAATGAATTTATCTTTTTTGTGTTATCTCCATTGTATAAAAATGGGATTATTTTCTTGAATTCTTCTTTAATTTCTTTAGATAAGTTGTTTTCTTCGGTGATGAATAACATAAATTCTTTGTTGCTTAATCTTAATAATGGGACTCGTTGAGTTTCTGCTTGTTGCAGGATTAGCCTATATATTAGCTTAGTTAATGCGTTAGTTTTTCGTGTTCCATATTTCTTAGAGTATTTTTCTATATTCTTAATAGTTAATGTAGTGGTTTGGGTAATGTTGTTTGTATCGATGATTTGTGATACTTGGTTCACTATGAGTTTTTGTCTTCCGTTTTCTTCCGTGTTTAGTAAGAGTCTTTTCACTCTTGCTTCTAATTCTACAGGATCAAACGGTTTAGTTATATAATCTTCTGCACCTAAACTTACTCCTTTGATTTTTGATTGTAATTGAGTTTTGGCACTTAGGATAACTATGGGGATTTCGCATGTGTTTGGATTTTCCTTTAGTCTTTTGCACACTTCGAAGCCATCAATGCCTGGCATCATTAAGTCAAGAATGATCAAGTCGGGATTTTCGGTGAAGACTTTTTCCATTGCTTCTAAACCTGAGAATGCCTCATAGGTTGTGTATATTTCATCAGGCAGGCTGAACTTGATTAAATTAACTATGTGAGGTTCGTCGTCAACAACAAGTATTCTTTTTTTGCTTCCAGGTTTGTTGATCTTATAGAATACTCCTTGGGCAATTCGTTTACTAGTTAGTTTTTGATTGGCTTCTAGAACGTGAAGATATTTTGTTACTGTGATTCTGTTATGATTAATTTTCTCTGAAATTTCTGAGCTGGTGGCTCCGTCGGATCTAGTTTTTAAGTAGTTGATAATCTTCTTTGATATCTCTGGGTTTAATGTTGTCATCGTCGTCACCTTGCAATTGCTTTGTTGCCTTTAATGTAGTGGATTGTTCCCATGTATTCTTTATTTATTCCTTTTTCCTGTAAACCTTGATCTTTGTTTTGCATTATTTGGTCGATTCGTTTTCTTACTTTTTCAGGTTCAAAGGGTTTGGTGAGATATTCATCTACTCCTAGAGTTATACTCTTTTTAAGATCGTTTGGGTGATGTTTTGCACTAACTATCATGACGTAAGTGTTTTTTGTAAACAATTCGCTTTTAATTTTTTTAAGTACTTCGAATCCGTCTACTCTTGGCATCATGAGATCTAAAATAACTAAGTCTGGTAGATTTAGTCTTATTGTTTTTATTGCTGAATCTCCATCTTCTGCAAATAATGTGTTGTATCCTTTCAAAGTAAATTCAAGTAATGTTCTTATAGCGAAGTCGTCATCAACAACCAATATGGTGGGTTTATGATCATCCATTTAATTCTCCCACCATTTGTATGCATTAATGTTGTTGGCAATTTTAGAGTTTAGTTCTTCTATCTTGAATGGTTTCTCTAAGTAGTCTATTGCGCCTGCGTCAATTCCTGCAATTTTATCTTGGATTGAATCTTTTGCAGAAATCACCATAATTGGTATATCTTTTGTGCTGGGGATTTTTCTAAACTTTTTGCAAAGAGTTAGTCCATCTGTGTTTGGCATCATCACATCTACAGTAATCAAATCTGGTTTCTCTATTCTTGCTTTCTTTATTGCCTCTAGTGCAGAATATGCTTCAATTACTTCAAACTTATCTTCTACTGCAAGTTTGATCATATTTACGATGTGTGGTTCATCATCAACCACCAGAATTTTTGGTTTTTTTGAGGTTTTAGCCTTACCTCTCTCTATTTTGATACTTTGCATTTTTACCCCCCCGGACTATACAATTCTGATTATCATAATGGTTATTTGTTTATTTAAATCTTTGTCTTTCTTTGGGTAAGCTTTTTATATTAACTAATAGTTTGAGTGATAGTAGAGGGTCTATAATGTCGAAATTCATTGATTTGAGTGTTAAAGGTGCCTTAGGTGATGAATCTAAGTGGTTTGAATATATAGGCGGCATCAAGGCAGCTCATGCAGGTTTCGTTGATTATGATGGTGCTAAAGTTGAATTAAGAAAAGTACTTGTAAGTGCAATAGAAAAACGAATTCCTGAACATCATTTCGGTATCTTTTTTTCAGGTGGTGTTGATTCTTCTTTTATTGCTCAAGTGTGTAAAAATAAAAATGCAAATTTTACTTGTTATACTGTTGGTTTTTCTGATAAGAATATGGCGATTCCTCCGGACATAATTTATTCAAGAAAAGTTGCTAAAGATTTGGATTTAAATTATGTTGAAAAGATCTATAACGAATCTGAAGCTGAAAAAATAATTGAAGAAGTTGTTAAAATTTTACCAAAACCAAAAGAATTTGGAATAGACTTCTTTGTGAAGGTTGGTGTTGGAGCTGTTATATTGGCGGCGAAGAAATTGGCAGACGATTCTGTGTTCTTTTCTGGGTTGGGTAGTGAAGAAATCTTTGCAGGTTATCAAAGACATTCTGAAGCTAATGATGTAGATGATGAATGTTGGAATGGGTTGAAGATGATGTGGCAAAGAGATATTCTTCGTGATGTTTCAATTGCAAATGCGGCTGACATTGATTTTAGGTTGCCTTTTTTGGATGAAGATGTTATAAAATCTGCAATGAAAATATCATCTGATCATAAAATCAATGATAAATTTAAGAAAATAGTTTTAAGAGAAATTGCCGAATTAGAAGGTTTGTCGCATGAGTTTGCTTGGCGTAAGAAGCAAGGTGCTCAGTACGGTAGCAAGTTCGATAAAGCTATAGCTCGTATTGCAAAAAAGAAAGGATTTAAGCTTAAGAAAGATTATCTTAGAAATCTGGTGGATTAGTGCAGTATAAAGGAAAAACATTTATAACCAAAACACTAAAAAAACTACTATTCGTGCCGTATTTATGGCTAGAGATTTATTATTAACTTTGTGAAGGGTGTGTATTATGGCAGAGAAAGCAGAATTGAAGGAACTTATATCGTTTGTACAGGAAAAAGGATTTATTTATGGTCCCGAACCCGAGATTTACGGGGGTATATCTGGATTTTATACTTATGGCCCCTTGGGTAAACTTCTAAAAAATAGAGTTGAGAATGCTATTAGATCTGTGTTTAGAAAATATTCTTTTTATGAGGTAGAGTGTCCTGTTGTGATGCCTTCAAAGGTTTGGGAAGCATCTGGACATTTAGGTGGGTTTACTGATCCATTGATCAAAGCAGAAGATGGTGCTGCGTATAGAGTTGATACTTTGATTGAAGAAAACTGTCCTGGTATTAACATAGCAGGTTTTTCTGATGAAAAGTTGTTAGGCGTAATTAGGGAAAAAGGATTACTTGCGCCGAACGGTAAGAAATTGATTCCTGAAATATTGAATCATTCTTTGATGATGCGTACTACGATTGGTGTAGATACTGAAGCGTATAATCGACCTGAGACTGCGACTACAACTTATCTTCCATTTCCTAGGTATTGTAATTTTTTTAGAGATAAGTTTCCTTTTGGTGTTTTTCAGATTGGAAAAGCGTTTAGAAATGAAATTAGTCCAAGACAACATGTGTTGAGGGGTAGGGAATTCACACAAGCCGAAGGTCAGTTGTTTATATTTGATAATCAGAAAAATAATTTTCCAAAGTTTGAGATGGTTAAGGAAATGAAACTTCCTCTCTGGGATCATAAGTCTCAAGAAAAAGGAGACAAAATTCCTAAACTTTCTTTGGCGGATGCTATACAGAACAAGATTTTGAAAAATCAAGCTTATTCTTGGACTTTAGCATTGGCTTATGAACTTTTTGTGGCAATGGGAATTCCTGAGGAAAGAATCCGGTTGAGACAACACCATCCTGACGAAATGGCATTTTATGCTGATGATGCATGGGATGTTGAGATTAATTTGAATTCATTTGGGTGGGTTGAGTGTTGTGGTGTGCATGATAGAACTGACTATGACCTTACTCAGCATGCAAAGTTTTCTGGTCAAGAGCTTATGGCTCGTGATGAGAATAATGAAAAGAAAGTGCCTCATGTTTTGGAGATTGCTTTTGGAAGCGATAGACCAACTTTTGCATTGTTAGATATTTTTTATAGCAAAAAGGAAAAAGATGAAGGTAAGACAACTTTTGAAATTCCTTATTCTTTGGCTCCAATTAATGTTGCGGTTTTTCCGTTAATGAAGAAGCCAGAATTGATTAAAATAGCGTCAGATATCTACTTAGATTTGAGTTCTGAGTTTATTGCTCAGTATGATGAATCGGGAGCGATTGGAAGACGATATTTACGTCAGAATTCGGTTGGAACTCCGTTTTGTTTGACTGTAGATTATGATTCCTTAGAAAACAAAGACGTTACTATTCGTGACAGGGATAGCGGTGAACAGAAAAGAGTCCCTGTGGACAAGTTGAAAGGTTATTTACGTGATCTTTTCAACAAAGAGATTGAATTTAATAGCTTACCATGAAAAAGAGGTTAGAATTATTTGCAATAGTGGGTGTACTAGTTGTACTAGGTTATTCGATTTTTGTTTCTTTTGGTGATATGAACAGAATTACTGGTTACGCCGTTAATGAGGGAGTAAGTTCTGAGTTTTTAGGTGATTCTGTGATGTACTTAGCGAGAAACTCTGCTATGTATAATTTTTTAGCAGATGGAGCGAGTATGTGTGTGATAGTTAAAGTTGATGATGAGATATCTTATTCGTATGGTATTAGTAAAAGCGGGAGTGACATATCTATGACTACGTATGACGCCTATTTTTGTACTGGGCAAGATGAAGAAGACTTCATAGTTTCATTTGTTAGTTCTGATGCCTTGGGTGATTTTGTTGAAGATTATTCTTTTGAAAACTTAATGTCTGGTAGGGCTGGAGATAAATATTATATTCTGCCTTCAAAATATCTTGAGGCTGGCGGGAATGTTTTGTGTGTAGATGAGTTTAAAGATAAATACTGTGGTAAGTTTATGGGTCAAATAGATACGAGTGATGCCATTTTAGGTGATTTAACTTGTTGTGTGGAGGGCGCCTTGGAAGAAGATGAGAAAGTCTTATTGGCACAGCATTATAGTAATGATAATTATAAATCAGATGATGAAGATAAAGAAATATTTAATTTGAAGTATGCGGCGGGTTTTGAAGATGAGATTCTTGAAGAAGGCGCTGAAGAAGAAATTGAGCCTCTAGTTGAGACTCCTGGTTTGTTTTCTGCGGTACCTCCTATGGTTTTAATCGCTGTTATTGCTGTGATTTTAACCGGGGCGGCAGTTGGTTTAGTTATTTTCTTTCATTCAAAACATGTAGTTGATCCTGTAGAGCATAATGGGAAATTTGAAAAGATTCAAACTTGGATTCATGAAGCTGCAAATCATGGTTATACTGAGAAACAAGTTAGGGGCGTGTTGGGTGGCGAAGGTTGGTCCGACGAGGACATCAACAAAGCTATTAAGAATATTGACAATCCGCGCTCTAAACTATGAAATTTAAGGTTTCTGGGATTATTTTTGCTTAGAAAGCTTTATATAATAAATCTTGATTCTCGAGTTTGAATATAATATGAGAGGTTAAAAATGGCAATTTCAGATTTACAAGCAAAACAAGGTAAGGTTGATCTTGTGGTTGAGATTATCGAAAAGTCTGAACCTAGAGAATTCAACAAGTTTGGCAAAGCAGGCAGAGTTTGCAATGCTAAAGCAAAAGACGCTTCCGGTCAAATCACTTTGACTTTATGGAACGAACAAGTTGACCAAGTTAATGTTGGAAGTACTGTTCAAGTTAAGAATGGTTACGTTAGCGAATGGCAAGGCGAACTTCAGTTATCAACTGGAAAGTTTGGTGAGCTAGAAGTAGTATCTGCTGGACAAGCACCCGCTGCTGAAAGTTCTCCTGCTCCTCAAGCTGATGATGAGACGGAAGAAGACGAACTTGAGATTCCTGAAGTGAAGGAAGAAGAAGTTAATTAATTTTCATTTTTTTATTTTCCTGGGACGATAGCTCAATCTGGGAGAGCACTACGCTGAAGACGTAGGTGTTGGGGGTTCAAATCCCCCTCGTCCCACTTTTTTTCTTAATAATAAAATAAAAAAGAAAAAGATAGCTCTATGCGAATAGAACTACAAGTGTCCAGATTGCTAATCCTGTCCAGATAATAAATGCGTACCAAATCTTTTCTCTATGTTTTACAACTTCTTTGCTAAGCGCAAGAGTTTGTTTTGGGAATGAAGCAAGTCCCATTCCTATTAATGGAATCAGAAAGAACATTGCTGCAAATACTTGTACGATTGTTAGTTCCATAAATACAAAGTATCCTATGATTATTGCTGCAATTAGATACAGAAACGGTAGCGCTTTGCATTTGAATATAGACTCTGCAGTTTTTAGCAAGCTGTCAGGCTTTATTAAGAAAAATACCATTTTAATTAGTGTTATTACGGCAACAATTAATGCTAGAATTTCTATTGGTGTCATATTTCATCCCTCCTTTTTGGATTTGTAGCTAATGAGGCTGGAAAACTATATAAATCTAGATGGTTGTTTCCTATCTATGAAGACAAGAGAGCTGTTCTGTGCAGTGGATTCTGCAGGTGTGAGATACAACATCGATAAGTTGGATAAAACTGAAGCTCGAAACTCAAAATTCTTTTGTCCGCATTGTGATGCTGAAGTTACACCTAAGATGGGTGAACAAAAGGTATGGCATTTTGCTCATAAAGGTGAATTGTGTAAATATCTTTTAAGGAAAGATGCTGTTGATTCTGCTCCAACTACATTGGGAGATTTTTCTGAGAAAACTGTTTCTGTAAAGGAATTTAAATTTTCTAAAGACCCTCATTTATTTGAATGTGAAAAGTGTCATACAACTACCAATAAGATAAATGGGGTTAAGTGGGAAGGCGATTCTTACATCTGTTTGAGTTGTTATGGTAAAATGTAGTTAGATTCTTACATTGTTGTTTTTAGTAGTATTGCTCCAGCTATTATTTGGAAGAGCGCCATTACACATATGGATATTATAGAATATTTTATGCTGGCCCCGATTAGATTTACTCCGATCAAATATTTTTCATTTAATGAATCAGAACCATTCTCAATACCGTTAACAATAGTAGTTAGAATAAGTACTAGCAATATAACGTATAAACCTACTATGACTTGGAAGTGGAATGTTGGCATACCGTCTCCAAATAATCCTGCAAGGCCGTCGGCACCTGCGGCAGAAGATCCCGCTTCGATTGTTTTGGCTTGGATTGCTTTAATATTTTTACCTAACTTACCGATGATTGTGGTAACCATGGCAGTAATTCCTATAACAATTCCTGAAATTGCTGGAGTCAAAAACTTAATCTGAGAATTCATGCTTCCAACAATGTCTGCCATTAAGTCTTTTAGTCTTTCGTCAACTTTATGCATCTCTTTAATGTATCTTGAAACGTTGATTAGCGCTTCAGCTGCAATTAATGGTCCTTTCTTAGAAGACTCGGTTAATACTTTCATAGAACTCTCAATCATATTGGAAGGGAAGTGTATTAGTGCGCCATGTTCTGGATCAAAGATGGATTGTTCAACACTCATTCCTAATCTTGCAATGTTAGATGATACTAGTTTGAAGAATCTTCCTGATGTGCTGTCTTTCATGGTTTCCGCTACTCTTTGGAAGGCAATTTCTGCAGGTAATCCGTCACCTAATCTGTTTCCTAGTTGGAATAATGCTGCCGAGAATTCTCTTTCTAGCTGTTTTGCGGCGCTTCGTATTTTTATGATGTTTTGAGTTCGAAATTTATTATAGAATCCTATGCTAATGCCCAAACCTAACGGTATGAGTACACTAATAAGTGAGGCACCAATTCCAAAAGGGCCGTGGATTATAGGATTTCCGTCAGCATCTACTTGTTTTAAGCTTTCTTTGTATTCTATTAACCAGAATGGATAATCTCCGTCATTTTCTTTACCTATGCCTACATCCCATCCAAATGGTGGTGTGTCGGTGGCAGTTAGTACATGAATTATTAATGGCGTCAGGCCAAGAAAAATCAAAGTTGCGCCAATGAATATTGAAAGATATAGTGGAGGTACTAAGTACTCCGTTTTTCCAAATTTCATAACAATGTTTTTGTATTTTTTAACATCGGGGTTGTTGGAAATGTCTGTGTCTCCGTATCCTGATGGTCTAGATTGTAGAATTTTTCTACCTAGATAGAACACACCTAATGGTAGGAAGAAATCATAAAGTGTTGCAATGTGATACCAGGCTACTCCTTCCATAAAACTTACCAAAAGCGGTAAGATTACTAATCCCATAACTGGCAGAACGACACCAAGCATGTTAAGCATGGTTAGAGGTCCTTTTAGGCTGTGAGCATAATGCAACATTTTCTCATATGTTTCAGAAAGAATGACGTCGAGTGATTTTTCTAGTAATGCTACTCTTCGTTGTTCTGATGTTTCAAATAATGATGATTCTATTAAGTGTAAAGCTTCAACAAATTCCATGTTGTAGTCTTTCCAACTTTCTAAGTATGCATCCAGAGATTCTTTTATGGACTCACATTTTTCTGTTTCAACATTCCAGATAACTCTTCTAAGATCTAGAGATAATGGAGGACTAAGGTGATCTGATGCAAATCTTATTGCGCCTTCTAAGTTAGATGTGTGACGCATAAATGTTACAATGTAAAAAACGCAAAGAACCATTTGGTTACTTGCTTTCATACGCCAAGAAGTGGCAATGAAGTGCGGTGCACCGTTAAGTGGACCTATAAGGCTGGCACCCAGTATTAAGAATACCATTGCAAAGAATAATGAATCTAATAGCAGTAGACTGACTATTGCACCAATACCTGCGACGGCTAGTGGGGCCATTAAACCAAAACTTGCAACCCCTACTGGAGTTACGTCTAGATGAGATGCTTCAATAGAAATTTTAAGTTTTGCAAGTTTTTTAGCGTCAGGATGTATTTGTATAATCTTTTCTGTTTTGTTACATGCTTTCTCGTACCAGCTTAAATGCTTTGGAATGTATTCATTCTTGAACTCTGTATATTCTCTTGTGGATACTTCTCTGACTTCTGGGTTTTCTTTAACGTCTTCCTGAGTTTGATTCTCTATTTCGTTTTTATATTTAGCAAGAAGGTTTTTGAGCTCATTTTCATCGATACCGGCCATTTTATTTTTCGAGCTTCTGGCGAATCTCCATTTGTCTTCGTTTTATTTCTAATGTGAACCAACTTTCCCATTCTTTGTATATTTCTTTAGAATCTAATTTTCCAACTTTGTTCTTAACTTTTTCCGTAGCTAAATGAAATGCATCGTTACATTTTATTACAAATGGTGCTTCTAGTGCGTCTTTATCTTCACTTTTATCTGCATATTCTACAATGGCTTGTTTGAATTTTCCTCTTAATTCGATGTTTTCCCAAACGGCATCCCAGTTCCCAACAAAATCAGGTATGTTGGCTGCAATGCTTTTGATAACTTCAGAATCGCCATCTATTAATGCACCACTTGGTTGAAGCATATCGGTTTTTGCATCATACTTCATTAAATCTTGGAATCCGCCTTCCATCATAGGATCTTTTATCCAATCTTTTCTAACTTCAGTTATTTGAGTGACTCTTCGGAATTTATGAAGACCGTCTGCGGATTTAATTGGATTTGCGATAATAACTAAATCTAGTGCTTTGAATGAGGTTGCGGGGATTCCAATTGCATTTACAACTCTGTCAAACACACCGTAGGGTGAGTCTGAGTGAAACGTACCACCTGCAACATTTGCGCCTGCACTAACTCTCATTCCTTCAAATAATGCGACTGCTTCTTTACTCCGTACTTCGCCTACAATCAATGACGAGTCTCCAAGTCTTAATGTACTTCTAATACCTTGAGTGGCGGTAAATTCTCCTGAACCTTCTGAGAGTGCAGATGCAACTTTCATTGCTACAATATTAAATCCTAAATCTTTCATTTGAGTGAATGGAAGTTCCATAGTATCTTCAATAGTGATTATTCTGTATCTTCTCATGATTTCTATTAACATGCCTCCTAAAAACGAGGACTTACCAGAACTTCGTGTACCGCATACGAAAAACGTTCTTGTACCGTCGATTAGAAAACTAAGTAAACCTGCACCGAGAGGTGAGATCATTTTGTTTTTTATGAATAAAGGCAAAGTCCATGGTTTTGCTCTGTGTCTTCTGAATGAAAATGCTAAGCCTGTTGGATCTAGAGGTTCTGTGATTACGGACGTTCTTATGCTTGCGCCAGGAAGTTCTAATTCTGTGTCGAGAATAGGGTTTGCTTCATCTAATGGTCTTCCGGAGATCATTCTTAACTTTGTTGCCCAAGATTCCGCTTCAGTTCTTGTTGGAATGATATTTGTGATACAATCATCATGTTTGCCATGAACTATGAATATTGGAGTAGTTCCATATGGGCTGTTTACAGATATGTCTTGAATATCGTCGTCTTCCATCAAAACTTCTATGAGTCCAAATCCTATTGTGTATCTGATAAGAATTCTAGTTATAAGATTTAAATCTTCTTCACTCATTCTAACATTTCTATAGTTGGCAAGTTCTTCGCAAAGATCTCTTCCTACGTTGAAGAAAACTCTTCGCATTCTTTCAGGATTAACAAATTCTTCTTTTGTGGGTTTGTGTTCTGCAAGAATTCTTCGAGCTAAATCCAGAATTTCGTATTGCTCCTCGTCAAGTCTAAACTCTGGGGGATTGATGTGGTAAAGAGTTCTAACATCTGAAGGAAGCTTGAATACTGTAACTTCTGTTTCTCCAACTTTGTAACTTTCTATTTCTTCACCATCTTCAGGGTATGTTGACATTAACTTTGTGTTCATAAAATCTGGTTTTATTGTTGGTTTGAAGATATTTCTGTATATATCTCGATTACCAATTCGCATGCCGCTGATCATTGGTTTTGCAAGAATGATTAATTTTGTGGCTTCTAATCTTTTTATTAGCTCTGTAACTATTTGCACAAAGTTTTCTTGATATGGTATTGCCCTTGTGTCGGCAATTTTCATAAGAATAAGTCTTTGGTGTCGTAATATTCTTCTTAGTTCGACGTATGCGCCAACTGGATCGCTTTTCAAAAGATGGTAAATAATTGTTTGGATTTCATTGAATCTTTGTTCCGCGTTTTTTGCATATGCTCCTTGGTATTGTAATGCGTTGTAGCTGAATCTGTGTTTTTCTTTTACTAACTGATTGTTGAGTTGTCCAATCTCTTTTAGAAGAACTGTTTGATCGTAATCGTATTCATAATCTCTTTTTTGGTGAAATACTACTTTAGTTGCATCTTTATTTTCTGTGAGTATTTCTACGGCTTTCGCCATGGTGATAGAATCATCTTCGATACTAGGTGCTCTAGAATATCTATCGCAATTTATCTTTACTATCCGATCATCGCCTTCTCTTACTAACTCGTAACTGAAAGCCTCTTTAGATTTTTCAAAGAGCAAGCAAACACCCCTTTTTTCACGTAATTATTGTTTTAGTCGTTTGTATTTTTGTTGTTATTTACTCAAAAATACTAACATAACCTTTATATTAGTCCTAGGACTATTTCAGTCCAAATTAAATGAGCTGTATTTATATAGTTTACTGATGTGTATCTCTAATAATGGCATGCAAATCTGCACGAGAGTGCGTCTTTTGCTAGTCTAAGGTGATAAGTAACATGGCGGATGCTCCTAACGAGAAGAAAGATTCTGGATTTCTAGGTTTCTTAGGTGGCGGTGGAAAAGCTGGTAAACCTGAAGAGAAACCAAAACCTGCGGGAGGTGGTTTGTTTGGAAATAAACCCGCGACTCCTGCTGTTCAACCAAATTTTAATGATATTAATACAAATGTTGCTAATTTGAGTCGTCGACTTAGGATTATTGAGGAACGGCAAGTTAGTGCTCGTGAACGGCTTAATGTGACTGATAGTAACATGCTTGCTTCTTCTAAGAAACTTCGTGATGAGATGAAGGCCTCTATAGAGCAAGTTAAGGATGTTTGGAAAGAAGTTGAATCTATAAAATCTGATATTAAATTGATAATTAAAGATCTTCAAACGTGTGCTAAGGCGCAAGATGTTAAAGTTCTTGAAAGATATGTTCAAATGTGGGAGCCAATCAAGTATGTTTCCAGAGATGAAGTTTCTAGAATGATTAAACAGCAAGTTGAAGAGCAAATGATTTCTTTAAATCTTAAGATTCAAGAAGAGAAATATATTGATGAACAAGTTGAGAGAACTGTTAGAAAAATTCTTCGTGAACGTTCTTCTAGTAATGCTTAATTAATCATCAGTTAATGCGCTAGGTGAACTTCCGCCGTGCCATGTGAATCTTGGTCGTACTCTTATCTGATATAACTTTTCATTAGCGTCGTCGAAAACTACTGCTGCGCCTTTAACTCTTGGTAAGAAATTCATTGCTCTTGATAATCCTTCTTTCATATAACTTTGTGCAAGTAAACTTAAAGCTTCAACATCCATTCTTGCAGTGATTCTGTGCGCGATGACTGTGTCGCTTTGAGTCATAACATCTGTATGGATCTTTCCTGGCTGTTGACTTGCCATAATTAAACAAATACCTGGTTGACGTCCTTCTCTCATTATTGTTACTAATGGTTGAGTGGATGCCACAATTCCATCTTTTGGAAGAAATTCGTGAGCTTCATCTATAACTAACCAAACTAATGGCATTTTTTTCTTTAATGATACGCCGCTTGCGTTGGCAAAGTATTGTTCTCGATATTTAATGTCGTCGAACTCTTCGTCTTTTCTTATCTTCATTCTGTGTACGAAGAGATGTTGTGCGACGATTCCAATAACTAATGCTTTTACGTCCCAGCCTCCAGGCATGGTGGCATAGCAACTAACATCTAGTACAGTAATTTGTCCGCCTTTTGCAAGTTCTTCTAAAGGTGTGGCGTGATCAGAGAATACTCCCCACCCCTTTGCTGTTTCAAACATGGAAACGACTGCGGATTGTGTTTCTCTATCTGTTTCTTTATCTTCTTTGACTGCTTTTGTTAAATCATCGAGAGTGAATTTTTTTACTTTTTCATGAAGCTCTGTAGTTATTTTTGAAATTAATAGCCCCTCTGGAGAGTATTTTTCTAAGTGGAATGCTGCGCACCAATCATCTGCGTTTAATGTTGAAGGATCTAATGTAAATGGGTCGTCTGTGGGTATTCCTTTCTTTTTGTATTCGTAGTAGAATTTTTCGGGTGTGAATATTCGAACTTTAATTCCTCTTGGCTCTATTCCGTATGGTTCGAGAAGATCTTTTTCTTTTTTATTTGGATGACTCATAGACCAATAAATGCCCATAGTATCTAGCATGATAATTGCAAGATTGTCTTTAATTTCTGGTTCGAGTAGTGAGAATCCTTCAGCGATAACTCCCATTGTATAGGATTTACCTCCACCTCTTTTACCGCACACAAATACCACGTGTGCTCCTGAAACATCTAGAAATACGTCATCATGTATGACATACTTATCGTCCATTTCGATATAGTGTTTACCTAGAAGAACGGTGCCTTTAGTTCCGTACTTGGCAGTATCTTCTTTGCTTCTACCAATTACAATGTTCTGCTTATCTGGCAAAACCATAGAACGCATTCACCTCTCTTTGTGTTTATATTCGGTTTATATGATATTTATACTTATCGGATAATCTTCTTTTATCAGAAAGCTTTATTAACACTGTAGCTATTTGAATTATAGGTTTTGAGCTCTTGGCTCAAAAATTGTGTTAAGTTTGGTAGTAAGATGGTAGTGGTTAAAGATGCTTTTGAGAGGCCCGATGATGCAACTAAAGCGGTTGAACCACAAGGACTTCCGACTTCGCAAGTAATGCACTTCAGATCTCAAGGCTATTCGAACAATCAAATTGTTCAAGCTTTGCAAAGAGACGGATTTAAAGTTCATGAAATTTATGATGCTTTGAATCAAGTTGATGTTAAAAGAGGGGTTCAACCGATTCCTCTAGAAAAAGGTGATAAAATGGTAGATAATCCAATTCCTCCAGCAAATGTTCCTCCGCCTCCTCCGCCTGGTGGACAGCAACAATATCCTGATCAAGGGTATGCGTATGGTACTCAGTATGGTGGTACTGCGGCGTTTTCTGATCCTTATTCTCAAGATGTTAGAACGGAAGAGATGGCTGAGTCGATTATTGATGAGAAATGGCAAGATCTTATAGCTAATGTTAAAAGAATTGTAGATTGGAAAGAAAAAACTGAGCAAAGAATGATTGCTTTGGAAGAAAAGTTTACTCTTATGAAAGGAGACTTTGACAAATTACATTCTGCTTTGCTTGAGAAAGTTGGCGAGTATAACAAGACTATCGAAACAGTAGGTACTGATGTTAAGGCGATGGAAAAGGTTTTTTCGAAGATGTTGCCTGGTTTTGTTGAGAACGTTAACGAACTTTCTGATATCACTAAAGAGCTTAGATTGGCTCGACAGAAAGCTACGCTTAAGAAACCATAATTATTATTTTCTTTTTTACTTGTTCTATTTGTTTTATTCTGAAGAAGCTAGCATTCTTATTGCGAATGAGAATATAATTAAAATTAGAACTGCGCCAAGGATCTTTGGGTGGAATACAATTTTACCAACATTAGATTGGAAGTCTCCCGTGTTTGTTGAGTAGTCTCCTTTAGCTTGGTCTGCTCGTACTCTGTCCATTGGAGCAATAGATCTTGTTCCGTTCTCGTCAATAAATTCTCCGTATTGTCCACCGGGTGCGACGTTTTCATCTCCAGACCATGGAAGCATAGTTTGTCCATATACTGTTGACAAACCTCCTATTATGAATATGATGAAAACTACGAGTAGAAACCATTGAGCAAAGCCCCATTCACCTGTCATGTCGGCAGTGAGTTCATCCATGGTATAACCTGCGAACAGGAAGATTACTATGAAGAATGTTATTGCAATGATTGCAAAAACAAACCACGGAGTGACTACTGTTAACACCTTAAGCATGTTTGGAGATAAAAGTAATAATGCTGAAACACAAACAGATAGAACTGCGTTAAGTGATCTGTTAGCTTCACCTAGAACTTTAGTTTTTTCTAAACCTGCAAAAACAACAATAAAAACCATTAGCAGGGGAAACACTATCTTCACGTGTTGAAGTATTCCCATATCTAACGGTGTTGCCATTGTAAAAAAATAAATAAAAAAGGCTTACTTCTTGAACAGTTTGCTGAACATATCGCCAGCAGACGCAAGTATGCCTTCCTCGTCTTTCTTTTCTTCGTCTTTAGTGATGAACCATACAATTAATCCAAACACGATTAAGATTACGAGTAATGCTTGAGTGTCCGGGTTCACCGCCCATTTTAGCCAGCTTGGTACATTTTGGAACCATCCTGCTGCTACCGCAAATATGTATGCGACGATTAAGAATGAAACTAATGCGATACCGCCTGTTGCGGGTCCTGCAAGTTCTCCACCGAAAACACCAATCATTAAAAGAACCATGATTGCAGCAACTATTACCAATGAAACGTTTGGAAGCGCTGTGTTGATTATTACAACGATATCAGATCCAGCAGGGTATGCACCGATTACGTGCGGAATAACCACACCGAATGCCATAACCAATGAAATGATCACGTTATATCTTTTAGTTTCTGATGCCTTACCGAGAATGTGTGTTCTCTGCAAGACTGCAAAGACAATTGTGAATATTAGTAAAAATGGTATTAAAACATCAAGAACTCCGTAGCTTTCTAGTGTCTGAACCAGATCGACGAAATTTAGAGCCATATTGAAAACCTCCTTTTGTACAGGATTCTAATGGTATAGCTTCCTGTGTGTATAATGCTATACCAAGTCCCTATTTAAATGTTTCTCTTGCTATCCTTTTATTCTGATTTATCAGGGCTTTTGGTTATGTAGTACATGAAACCAACGACCACAGCAATGAGTATGATTGAACCAATAACGTTTCCAGTTAAGTTGTTCATTACGTAAAACAATACGGGGTCTAGCCACCCTATTGCGTTGAAAAATATTGTGACGATTGAAACTACTGTAACAATCACAAAGAATCCTTTCATTGTACCCGAGAGTACAACTTCTTCTTTTTCGCTATATGCGAAGAATCCTAATACCATTAAGATGCAGAACATTATGATTAAGATTACAACTACTTGTGCGATTGATTGATTAATTATTGCAACAATTCTGGATGATGCAATTACAAGAAATGCAACAACGAAAGCCACCATTGAATTTAGATTCTTTTTGGTGTACTCATTACCATCAGGCATTTTTTCCATGCCGAATACTTTTGTTTTTTCTAGAGCTGCAAATACAATTGTGAAAACAAGTAGAAATGGTAGAATGACATCGTAGATTCCTAACCTCGCAAAGAAGTCAATGATCCCTCTAAATGTGCTCACCATGTTGTTTAAAAGTGCTTTAAACTGTATATAAACCTTTCGTTTATCTTTGATTAATCTTATGAAAACGTATATAAACAGACTGTGATTGTGTTGAGGTAGCTTTGCCCGGAGGTAAAGATGACTACGAAAATTTTTGATGAAAAATCTTTTACTCAAATTCAGAAAGATATGGATGAGTTTGATAGAAAAAGAGATGATGTGATTAAGAAGTCTAGAGATGTTGTTAAGTTATCTAAACAACTTATTAATTCTGTACATAGAGATGAAATTCATAAAGCTGAAAAATTAAAAGATGAGATTAAGAAGGCGTTGGCGGATGTTGTTGAATTTACAAAAGGGTGGCCGGCTCTGTACTATTCTGGTTCTATAAAAGTTGCGGAACAAGAATATGTTGAAGCATTAGCTTATCTTGAGTTTGTAAAGAATAAACGAATACTCGAGTATAAGGATGCTAATGTTTACATGGAAAATTATTTGTTGGGTTTGTGTGATTTAACAGGCGAGTTGGTTCGTCGTGCTATTAACAAAGCAATTAATGAACAATATTCTGAATCAGTTGAGATAAGAGATGTTGTTGCTATGATCTATGAAAATCTTATGCAATTTGATTTTCGTAATGGTGAGTTGAGACGAAAATTTGATTCGATTAAGTATGATCTTAAAAAATTAGAAGATTTGGTTCTTGAGTTGAAGTTAAAGGATAAAATCTAGGTGACTAAGGTGAAAGAATTAACTAAATTTTTGTACGAGCTTGGTAATTTGCAAAGAGTTAAACGAAGTGGTTATTGGGTTATCAATGTTAAAGATCCTGAAAGTGTTGCGGAGCACAGTCAACGATCGGCGATGATTGCTTACTTTCTTGCGAAATTAGAGGATGCGGATTGTTATAAATCTGTGGTGATGTCTTTGTTTCATGATAGTTGTGAGGCGAGATTGAATGATCTTCACAAAGTTGGTCAGAAATATATTGATTTTAAGGCCGCTGAAAAAAAAGTTTATGCTGATCAATTTGGTGCGTTGGGCGAGATGGGTTCTGAATTATCTGCGTTTATGGATGAATTGATGGCTCGTGAAACCAAAGAAGCTAATGTTGCAAGGGATGCAGATCTTCTTGATAATGCGTTAAGTGCTAGAGAGTTGATTAAGATTGGGCATGAGGATGCGCAAAATTGGATAGATAATATCTGGAAAGTTATTAAAACAGAGAATGGTAAAAAGCTGTTGAAGATGATTGAAGAAGTTGATCCTAATGATTGGTGGAGAGAGTTAAAAAATATAACCAGGTGATAAGATGGCTGATGATTTGTTAAGTGGAATTAGTTGGTTAGGACATGCGTCTTTTCAGATTCTTGATAAAAATATAGTGGTTTATATTGATCCTTTTGAAATTTCTGAAGGCTTGGCGGGTGCGGATTTAATTCTTGTAACTCACGAACATTTTGATCATCTTAGTATTGAAGATATGCGCAAGGTTATGAAGAATGGAACAACGATTATTGCGCCTGAAGATTGTGCGGATAAGTTTAATGATTTCTTAGAAAAGTATGAAGATGTTGACTTGCAGTTGATGGCTGTTGGAGATGCAATTGATGTGGAAGGTGTTAATGTTGAAGCCGTGTCTGCATACAATACAAACAAAGATTTTCATACGCAAAATAAAAATTGGGTTGGTTATGTTATAACTATTGGAGGTAGAAGAATTTATCATGCAGGTGATACGGATTTAATACCTGAAATGGGTAAATTAGGTGAAGTTGACGTTGCACTATTGCCTGTTTCTGGAAAATATGTTATGACTGCTGAAGAAGCTGCTGAGGCTGTTGAAATAATCGATCCTAAAGTTGTGGTGCCTATGCATTATGATAGTATTGTTGGGACTAAGAATGATGCTTTAAGATTTGAGAAGTTATGTTCTGGACGTAGGGTTGCCCTATTGGAAAGAAAAAGCTAAATTTTCTTTAATCTCTGTTTTTTATTTTTGGCTCTAGTGTTATTTCTGTAGGTAGATTTATTTCTTCCTCAACAACATTTACTAGTGCCTCTTCTTTCTGAATTCTTATTGATTTCATTTTGTAAGTTTCTGCTTTTTTTGAGGCTAACCACGCCCTTGACTTAATGAATATAAAATGCGTTGTCTATGGTAGAGCAACGCATTTTTTGGGGAAAATAGAGTTGTAACCGAGTTGTAAACAACAGAATTCGTGAATTCTGTCGGTTTGGCTCAATTGCAACAATGTAGTTGGTTTTTAGTTGATATATAAAGCTTGGTTGTCTAGATCAAAACAACACCCTTATTTTCCTTTTTAGGGCTTCTTATTGTTTTTTTTTCATATTCTAAGGTCAATTACGGCTTCTTTTCGCAATTAACGGTTTTAACTTGCGTTTTATAGTGAAAACTAGAGAATTCTTGGTGTGCATTTACTCCTTTTTTCTGAAACTTTCTATCATTCTTTACTAAATATACTCTCTGGTCTGGCAAACAGTCTATTTGTTTTACTTCGTTCGCCAATTATCTCTGTGCTGGAGAGCGGCTTAAAGCTCCAGATTATGGGATTATTCAAAATTATTGTTTTCATTTTCCACCCCTTACTACTATTATGTTTTCTGAGTATTTAACTTGTAGCTGTCTATGATAGAACAACATTTAGTTTTAGAATTAGATTTACTTGCTTGATAGCTGCCAAAGGAGCTCAAAGTACTTATTATAGGACTCTGCTAGGTTTTTGTTTAATACTCTGATTACTAAGATTGGTTCTAATGACCACATAGTTAGAAGTACTTCGTCACCGCAAATAAATGTGGATACTGGGCTGTCATATTCTTTAGGTAGATATTTTGCTTCAGTATTGGAAAGACTATTTAGATATTTTATTCTGTCTTGAGCACCGAAGTTGTAGATGTGCTTCATAGGAATGCCTTTCTCTTCTCTTTCTTTATGGAAATGAGCAATAAAATTCTTTACTTTATCTGGAACGAACGACGGAATACCGTATACAAAAATTGGTTTTTTGTAACGAAGCAAATCGTAAAATAATGTTTTGAATGGGCTAATACCTTCAAAAGTTTGAACTTTTGTTTTCATCTGTCCTAATTGGTGATTCAGAGCCAGATTTGGTAAAATGGTTTGGAGCATTTCTTCTTTTTCTTTTAATATTCCTAACAAACTTTTTGGATCTGATGCGGAGAATACTTTTACGTCATCTTTTAGAACATAAGAAACAAGACCTTTAGTGATTAATCTCTCCATGGCGTCGTAAACGTTGGTTCTGTGAACGCCAGATGTTTCCGATATTCTCCCAGCTGGAGCTGCGCCTGTCTTAAGTAACGAGAGATATATCTTCGACTCATTCTTGCTCAGTCCGATGTTTTCTAGGATTTTTTCGGCCATTTTGTTTTGTCTTTTTTCTGTGCTTTTCTAATTTTATAACGACACTCGAGTGGCTATCTTCTTCCTCGTGTTTCGTTTATGTATCTTCGAGGGTCTCTTTGCCATCTTTCGTGTTTTTGTAATGATTTCTTATAAGCATTCAACTCCGAAGGTGTTAATTCTATACTGCTATCATCTGGTGCCATGATCAATGCATCCCCGTTAGTTTGGAATAATCCATTTGTGAATAGGCTATGTCCTTCTACAGTTCTGTAACCCATCATCGCAACACGGGATGAATAATTTGATAATATTGCTGCAACAGTCTCAAGAGTTCCTTGTGCAGGTAGGCTTGTTGAATATCCATGTTGTTGAAGAACATTTTTTACCCAATTAACTCTTAGATCTTCATGAATGGCATCTTTCGCTACTCTGCTTGATAATGGTGTATCATAGAACGGAATGGATTTATCATCAAATGTTATGTATACATTTTTGAATGGGATCATCATATCTTGTCCACCGTGTGGTCCGATGGTGCAAGGGAGAACTACCTGATATTCATTGATAGGTCCTCTTGCTAATGCTTCTTTTTCTTTCGGGTTTAATTTTGTCTTTCTTTTTCTACCTTTTACAGTTCTGTTTTCTAGATTTGTTAACATTGTATTGTATTGGTCTCTTATTACTCTTTTCGCTCTCATTGTATCAACAAGAGTCTGACCATATAGAAGTGATGGATTAAAACCTGCTTTCATTGCATGAGCCAATGCAAATTCAATAGGGTTGGTTTGCCATAACATGTATCCGAAATCTCCTGGTAAGGCCTTTCCTTGTGATTTCCATTTTTCGGTTTGTGCTCTTTTGTACCAAGGAAGAAATCTTTCTACTACGTCGGTAAATATTGGTAGCTCTTTTTCATATAATGCCAGATGCACTTTTTCTGCTGCTAGTGTTGCGGGATTAAAACCAGAACCTGCTGCAATTATGTGTAAGAATATTCTATCTGCATCAAATATTCTGCCGCTTGTAACTCTCTTTCTAGGATCAAAATATTCTTCTAATGCGCTTTCTCCTCTCTTTTGAATTCTCAGAAGGGTTGCTTCGGTCTCTCTTCTTGCACGAGGTCCTCTTGAGTCTTTTAATCTTCTTTCTAGTTTATTTCTTTCGTCTCTTCTTACATCTGTTGCTTGACAAATGTATACTCGTGGATCTCTTTCAACTATAGATTCAATTTCTGCTCTGCCTTCTGGTGAATGTGGTAATACGACAAGTTTTAATGAGGGGTCTGAAGCGGCTAGTATTCTCTCGATTATTGATTGTCCCAACATTCCTGGATATGCCAGACCTATAGTTTTTTCTGTTTGATGTTTGGATGAAGTGATGATTGAGATGTTTCGTGTCATTCGATCGTCGCTTGCAGTTTGAACTGCTCTGCGAACGATTGCATCAAATGCTTCGACACTAGTATCATAAAAACCAGGTTTTTTCCTACCTTCGCGAGGGGGAAAATTCTTTCTTCCTTCTATAAATCCTTTAAGTGACGATCTGTCTTTTGTTCCTTCAACTTTTTTAGCCAAATCTTCTGCAGTTCTGGAATCTAATTTAGTTCTGAATGCGTAGCCGCGAACATCTAATCCTAAGTCTGTTGCTCGTGTAACTGCTGTAGCATCTTTGTTAGGTGTTGCAATAATTATTTGAGGGTTATATCCTGTAGCGTTTGACATTCTTAGAATTTCATCTAGTAGTGGATTTACACCTTCTTCGGCTTCATCTCCTAAAGCAATATCTGTAATGATGACATCAGGCATAGTTGTAGAAAGAACGGTTGAGGCCGCTTCGTATGAACCGGTTGATTCAACGATACATCTGTTAGCTAATTCTCCATTTGTAAGAATAGATTTTTCTAGAACGGCTCTTGCTAATCTGCTGTGTTCCACTATCAAAACGTTTACTCTATCAGCTAGATTACCTTTGCTTCCCATTTACCAAAGTGCCCCCCTTTGCTGTTGTTGTGTCTAGGACTTCCTAGACGCTCTGGAGTACAGGAAAATAGTTTTTCATTTATAAAGCTTTCTGTTTTGTTGTTATTTGCGAGTGGTGTTTTATCTCATTCAACTTTCCGAGAGTCGTTTATTCTGTACTCTCAGGTCATTTTGGTGTTATGGTGTCTGACTAGACAAGAATTCGTCTTTGTACTCTTTGAATCTATTTTCTTTAATTGCCACTCTTATTTTTTGTAAAAGTTTCTGGGTGAAGTAGACATTATGGTAACTAAGATGTCTTAATACGCTTTTTTCTTTCATTCTAATTAAATGATACAAGTATGCTCTTGAATATGTTTTGCAAACTTCACAATCACAATTTTCGTCTAGAGGTTTAGTATCTTTTGCATATTTTCCTCTATCAATTTTTATTGTTCCTTTTGATGTTAAAATATTACAGTGTCTTGCGTTTTGTGTTGGATAAATAGAATCAAAACAATCTACGCCTTTTGATACTGCTTCTAAAATATCTTCTGGGCTTCCGACACCCATTAAGTATCTTGCTTTTTCTTTATTAAAAACTGGGACTTGATAATCAACGGCTTTGAACATTGCTTCTTTTGATTCTCCTAAACATAATCCTCCCATGGCGACGCCATCAAAGTTTAATTTTTCTATGAACTCTGCGGATTTTATTCTTAATTTTTTATCTAATCCTCCTTGAGCAATGCCGAAAAGCATTTGTTTTTCTCCGTAGTTGTATTCGAGAAGTCGATGCGCGCTTTTGCATCTTTCTGCCCATGCGTGAGTTCTTTTTGTTGCTTGAATCCAGTCTTCTTGACCTTGAGTGGTGTGTGGCATTTGATCTAAACACATTGCAACATCTGCTCCAATTTCTATTTCGTTTTTCATGACTGCTTCTGGTGTTAGAAATGTTTTCTTTCCGGAGAAAGGATCTCTGAAGTGAACACCTCTGTCGCTTATTGATAAAAATAATTTTGGACTTTGCATTTGAAAGCCCCCACTATCTGTGAATATACATTTGTTAAAGTTCATGAATTTATGTATGCCTCCCATTTCTTTGATGTGTTCAACACCTGGGGCCATGGTTAGGATCATAGAGTTTGAAATTATTGATTCGACACCCATGTTTAGAAGTTCAGTTTGAGTCAGATACTTCACAGTCATCTTCGTAGCTACTGGCATTAAAAATGGAGTTTGAGCTATGCCGTGAGCTGTATGTAATTGGCCTGTTCTGGCACCTGTTTCGTTGTCTTCTGAGGTTATCTTAAACATGGTGGTTGGGTATCTTTTTTTCTATTTATATAACTTAGTGGTTTCTCCGATCTGGATCTCAAAAGGTTTATAAATTTGGTAGCTTCAGCGGCCTTCACTATGAAACGAACACATACATGCGGGGAATTAAGAGAAGATGACTGTGGCAAAGAAGTTTGTCTGCAGGGCTGGGTAAATAATACTAGAAATTTGGGTGGATTAGTTTTTGTGGATATTCGTGATCGCTATGGTGTAACTCAAGTTATAGTAAATCCTGATAATTCTGATTTTGATGTTGCTAATGATTTAAGAAAAGAAGATGTTGTTGAAGTGCGTGGGGTTGTAGAAAAAAAAGATAAACCTAATGCGGTTTTAGCTACAGGTACAATTGAAGTTAAAGTTTCTAAGTTTGCTGTTATTAATAAATCTGCAATTTTGCCAATGGCCGTTGAAGATGAAACTAATGCAACAGATGATACTAGATTAAAGTATAGATTTTTAGATTTGAGAAGGCCGATTATGCAAAGCAGAATTGCGTTGAGAAGTAAAGCAATGTTTGCTGCAAGACAGTTTTTGAATTCTAAACAATTTTTAGAAATACAAACGCCAGTTTTGGTTAGAGCAACTCCTGAAGGTGCGAGAGATTATATTGTTCCATCTAGAGTTAATCCAAGTAAGTTTTATGCTTTACCTCAATCACCGCAACTGTATAAACAAATATTGATGGTTAGTGGTTTTGATAGGTATTTTCAATTTCCAATTTGTTGTAGGGATGAAGACTTGAGAGCAGATCGTCAGCCCGAGCATACTCAAATAGATTTGGAAATGACTTTTCCGTCTTTAGATGATTTGTTTGAGACTGGAGAGGGGATCATGAAAAGCATCTTTAAAGAAACTTTGAATTATGAATTAGAAACTCCGTTCTTAAAAATTCCATACTATGAATCAATGGGTAAATATGGTATTGATAAACCTGATATTAGATTTGACTTGTTTCTTTATGACTTGTCTGATGTGTTTAAAGAGAGTGGATTTGATTTGTTTAAGAAGATTGTTGCAGGAAACGGAATTGTTAAATGCATAAATCCTGAAAAAGAATTTTCGAGAAAGGAAGTTGAAGCTTTAGAAGCTATTGCTAAAAGGCATGGTGCAAAAGGTTTGGCTGCTTTGAAAGTTGTTGAAGGTAGTCTTGATGGCGGTTTTGCAAAGTTCTTATCTGATGATGAGAAAAAAGCAATTGTTGAAAAAACTGGTGCTAAGAATGGAAGTACTTTGTTTTTCGTTGCTGATAAATGGACTGTTGTTAATGATGCATTGTCTAGATTGCGAAATCATCTGGGTGCAGAATTAAATTTGTATGATCCAAAAACGTTTAAGTTTTGTTGGATTACTGATTTTCCATTGTTTGAATGGAATGAAGATTCTGACAAGTGGGATGCATGTCATCATTTGTTTTGTCAACCTAAAGAAGAATGCATTGAGTTGCTAGATTCAGATCCTGGTAAGGTTCTTTGTACTCAGTACGATATGGTTCTTAACGGTGTTGAACTAGCTTCTGGTTCTTTAAGAATTACTGATCCTGATCTTCAGAAGAAAATAATGAAAACTATTGGACTAACTGAGGATGAAGCGGAAAACAAATTTGGATTCTTGTTGGAAGCATTTAGATACGGCGCTCCTCCTCACGGTGGAATGGGTATTGGCTTCGATAGGGTTGTAGCATTAGCTTGTGGATTAACAGACATAAGAGAAGTAATTGCTTTTCCTAAAAACAAGAATGCGCATTGTCCTATGGATGGTAGTCCTGCTGATGTTGGTGATGATCAACTTAAGGAATTACATATTGCTTCTACCTTTAAAGGCGATTGAGCCTTTACTTTTTTCTTCTTTTTAACTACTTCTAAATGTATACTTGCGAAAGCTTTATAATGTGCTTTTTTTCTGGTTGAGGTATGAGGCCGTATGTTGTTGGAAGTTTGCATTCGAATGGATTAGTTAAAGAACTACTTGGTAATTTGATGAGGGTTGAGTCTTTGGCTCAACAAGTTGGAGAGCTTGGCGGTGGAATTATTCTGCACTATGATCCTGTGAAGATGAGGGATAATGGTGAGTGTTCTCAGGTCTTAAGAATGTTAGAGGATGAGAATCCAAATTTATCTGTAGTTGGTTCTACTGATCAGTTGAACGGCGCATTAACTGTTTTACGTGATGATGTTAGTTCTGTTGATGATTTAGTCATTGCACTGCTTGGTGGAGATGGGGTTAGTACTTTAACAAATACGGAGATTGTTAATGTTTGGGGAGATGAAACTCCTTATGTGACTTTCTTAGGTGGTGGTACTATGACTACTACTAAGAAAAATTGTGGCATTAAGGGCAGGGATCCTTTTGCAAACCTTGATGCTTTATGTGAGGTTGCTAGTGGTGCCAAGCCTGTTTCAACTTTTAACTTAGATTTGTTGTGTGTTGATGATGGAGATAAGTTGCGTTATGGTGGATTGGTTGGTTTTGGTTTTCCTGTTAATTTGTTAGCTTCATATTATAGTAAGGCCGGCATTCCTACATCGGATGAATGGATGAAAAGTGGGAAGTCTTCTCCTTTGTATGGTGCTTTGTTTGTTTTGAGGGGAGTTGGTTCAAGTATTCTTTATGCTGCGACTTTTGGGCGAGCTGGTAAGTTCTTGAAGTTTTTGCGTAGCTCTACTCGTGCTTCTGTTAGTGTAGATGGTGAGCCGGCGGTTGAGAAGGATTATCTTGGAGTTTTGTGTGGTGCGTTTAGTGATGTGGGTCTAGGTTTTCATGCGCTTTATCATGCAGGTCAAGGTGGCGGATTTCATGTTTGTGTTGCAGGTGCGGATTTTAATCCTGCGAGTTTGGTGCCAAATATTCCTAGAATTCGTGCAGGTAAGGAGATTATGCAACCTTTTAGTGATGCTTCTTTTCCTCCCGATGTTTTGGATAACCGTCTTACGCAAGATACTCGTATTGTTTTTCCTAAGCCGACTGTTTGGCAGTTGGATGGAGAGTTCAACAAAAGTAGGGAATTGCATGTTACCCAAGGTCCGACTGTTAGGGTTATAAACGGACATTATGGATATTAGTTAATTTTTTAAAGTTCTAGGTTATGTTTATTGTTATGAAGATCGCAATTTCTGCTCCGGTTAATGTTGGCAAACGAGTAGAGGTTCTAGGTATATCTGAATCTGAATTTTATTCTAATGTTGATAAAGTGATTAGTGCTTTATCTGGTAAGGAGATTGTGATTGTTCCACACAAAGGATCCTTGTCTGAGTATGTTGCTTGTAAGCATACTGGTAAGGTGATTGGGGTGGTTCCTAAGAACGATACTGAGTTTGGAATTGATTTTTTAAATTCTTCTGTTTGTACTGAAGTGTTAGATTGTGGAACTTGGAGAAATCAAATTGAAGCTATGTTAGATGTTAGCGATGTTTTGGTTGTGATGGGTTTAGGTTGTGGCTCTATGGCGGAGTTGTGTTTTACTAAATGGTTCAAAGTAAAAAAAATCTTTGTAGTTGATGAATTTATATCTTCTAAAATTCCTAAAGAAATTGATGAGGAATTAGATATTGAATATATTTCTGTTGATGAGTTGATGCTGGGTTGACGTATAAACTAGTTTGTTTTGATATGGATGGTGTGTTGTTTGAAGGTAATAATTTCTGGCTTAGGTTGCATAAAGCTTTAGGGACGTATGAGGAAGGAAAAGAGTTGACTGAGAAATATTTGAAAACAGATTATGCTAAGTTAGTTAAGGAAGTTGTGGGTAGATTGTGGAAAGGCAAGAACGCAGATCCTTATTTTGATTTAGTGGCAAGTACTGAGTATATTTTTGGTGTTAAGGACACTTTTTCTGAATTGAAGAAACGCGGTATCAAGACTGTGATTATTTCTTCAGGTCCTAAACATTTGGTTGAGCGGGCAAGAGATGAGTTGGGAGTGGACTATGTTTTTAGTAATAATTTAATGGTTTCTAATGGGATTATCACAGGTGAATTTGATTGGCCGATTGGATTTGGAAGTAAAGCTAAGTTTCTCAAAGAAGTATGTGATAAAGAGAATGTGTTGCTTTCTGAGGTTGTTTCTGTAGGAGATAATGATAATGATGTTGAGAAAGCTAAATTGGTTGGTTTTTCAATTGCCTTTAATTCTGGTTCTGATGAATTACGATCTGTGTGCGATGTTGAAATAAAAAAGAAAGATTTAAGAGAAATACTGCCATACTTGTCGTAAAAAAGAGGTAATATGGAGCTTTTTAGCATTGGGTTGGCACTTCTTTGTGCTTTTGGTTATGGTGTTTATCCTTTCTTTACGAAAAAGGTTATTCATCGAGTTGGTGTGTTGTTGACCACTTTTGCAGTTCATATAGTACTTGTATTTTTCTTGTTTCTGTTCTTTATGTTTAATAGTAAGATTGTGTTACCAGGAGCCCAGAGCTTAATCTATATAATTGTTGGGGGTATTGTTGGAGCACTCACTTTGGTACTATATTACAAAACAATTCATATTGGTAATATTTCTGTGAATATTCCTTTAGCGCATTCTCATGCTATTGTGTCTGTGTTGTTAGGGTATTATCTGTTTAATGAAACTCTTTCGATATTTCAATATTTTGCAGTGGGCGTGGTTATTGTTGGTGGTTTGCTTTCTGCTACTAGATTTTCTAAACTAAGGCGAAAGGAAAAGTTTTTTGTTGAAGGCGCTTTTTTGTCACTTGTTGTTGCAATTGGTTGGGCTGTGTGGAACATGATGACAAACTTTGCGGTTAAGGATATTGGTCCATTTTATGCTAATTTGTATATGGAGATTTTAATTTTTGTCGTAATAGCATTATTGTTTTTCTTGTTTGGAGAAAGTATTAGTAAAGTTAAAGAAATTAAGACATACGATATCATCTATGCTGGTTTGTTGTTTGCAGTAGGTGCGATTGCATTTTACTTTGCTTTGCATTATGGTTTGTTTTCTGTGGTTATTCCTGTTGTGTCGGCGTCTGCTTTGTTTAGTGTTATTCTGGGTAGGTTTGTTTTGAAGGAAAAAATGGAGACTAATCAAGCAATTGGTGTTGCTATGATTATTCTTGGTTTAGTTCTTGTCTGGCTTTAAATTAGAGTTCTGAGACTTCGTAAGCTTTATAAATAAGCTATTAACATCGTTATGAATTGACTATTGGGGAGTGATATTATATGAGAGTTGATACTGAAGATGTACGAAAAACTTTGGACATAATTGTAAGAACTGGTGAAAAGGTTCGTGATGAACACAGACCAGGGGTTTCAAGAAATCCTGCGTTTGTTGAAAATTTAGAATTAAGAGATCTTAATGCTGAGCCATATGTTACTGCGATTTATGGTGCTTTAGAAACGTCTGTTTCTGATTTACCTGGATCTAGAATAGAAGCTCATAAAGATGGCTTGAAGAATTTAGCTAACGACCTTATTGGTTTGGCGGCTACTATGATTATTCAATATGAATTAGATGATGCAAAGTTAGTTTGTGGTGAAGGTGATGATGCGCAAACTGTTGATGTTACTTATGATGTTCTTTTTGAGAAGGTTGTTGGTGCAGTGAATCTTGTTGAAGGTTTAGATGCGAAGAGAGATTTTGTTAGAAGAGTGCGTGGATTAGTAATGACCGACACTGATGGTTGGTGGGTTCAAGCATCTCCTGATGATGCTGGATTCGGTTATGCTTTGTTACCACCTTTTGCTTATGGTATTTTGCCACATATATTAACCTCGGATGATTTAACTAAGGCGATGGATTATTTAGCTGATCCTGATGATGGTTTGTATAACAAAATTGGTTCTAAACCTGGTATTGATTTGATGTCAGTTACAGATTGTTTGGGAGATCAGGCGAGATTATCTCTTGATGTTTTTGAAAGATTTCTTGCTGAAAGAACGGATGTGCCGTATAGCACTGTTGCACGTGAGGCCGTTGAGACTTTTGGTGTAGTTAGAGTTGAGGATAGAGGTAAGAAAGGTGGAGACCTTGATGGTGTTAGAGCTATTTGTCAATCAAATGGTTCTGATACTCAATTTACAGTTTCTTTGATGTATGACTCGGGAATGTCTCCCAGACATAGGGAAGTGTTTGACGCTATGAGAACTCAAGCACGTTAGTTTTCTTTTTCTCTCTTTTTTCCTATTTTAGTTAGACTTATATATTAGTTATCTATTATATTTTACGGTTGAGATGGTAAATTCGAGGGTTGTGGCGCTTGCGATCAAGAGCATGGGATTGAAGCAGCTTTCTAGCCCTTACGATTTAGATTCTGATTTTTCTGAAGATTCTTCTTTTGATGGCAAGTTTGTTGCTGGATAGAATTCTTATTTTGTTAATTCCATTATTGCTTGATGAGCTCTTAAAGTATCGTCCTCTCTTACGTATACTAGAGTATCAGGTAAGCAAGAAATTATTTCTACAATTGGCACATTATGCATTGCAATCTCGTTTGTGATCTTTGAAAGTACGCCAACCATTTCTGGGCTTTCTTTCTCAAGAACAATTCTTAACTCGCTGAGATCTCTTTGCACTTCTATGATGTCCTCTTTTTTGAAAAGTTCTATTAATCGTTCTAGGTATGGTTGATCAATAATTATCTTTGAATATTTTTTTGCTCTGATTAGTCTGAAGTTTTTTCGGGTTTTGCTGAATACGTCTTCTAACTTTCCAATTTCAGAGTCTAGTCGTATGGTTAAGCAAGCCATGTGATTTTTTGTGAAGAAAACACAATCTTTGAATATTTTTTTTGATAATTCTTCTTCGTCTTTGAACGTTTCTGAATTCTCGAATCTTCGTATTGCGCTAATCACTGCGTCAAGCGAAGCTCGTAGATTATATGTTTCGATTAAGTATTTTGCAAGTCCTCTTACGTTGATTAGGCCCTTTTTTAGGTTTTTTTGTATGCTTAAATCTTGTGCAAGAAGTCTCCAAACCGTTTGATTGATATTTGTCATGACTTTGTTCTTTGTGTCATAATTTAAATATTTTTGGACTGATTTTTCTTTTTTAGTCTTGGTTGAGGTGCTAGATTGGTTAATTAGTATACTTAATCGTAATATTTATATACCTATTTCATATTTATGTGCTTTAAATAGGTTTGGACGAAGAGGTGTACTGTGTATTGTAGAAGAGGTGTACTGATAGCTTTTTTTGTAGTTGTGTTTTCATTGTCTGTATTTGCATTAAATGATGGTGGAGTTTCTTTGAGTGCTAATTCATATTATGAGTCTGTTAATTCTAGATTTGTATTTGCAGTTAGTAATTCTGATAGTGACGCTATTGGTGATATTACTTTAGTTGTTCCAGGTTCTCCTGTTAGTTATTCGGTTTTGACTGGGTCTCTTACTGAGCCAGACAATTATGTTACTTCTTTTGTTAATGATGCGCTAGGTTCTCCTAAGGATCTTAGATGGGCTGCTGTGTTGGGCGGTGTTGATGATGCTGTTCAGTATTTTAGATTTAATGCAACGGCGGCATTAGTAGATTCTGATGAAGAATTGGTATGGGTTGCTAAGCTTTTAGATAATGATGGCGATTTAACACAGATTGAAATAAATTTTACTGTGTTTAACGATGATACTGCTCCTGTTATATCTGAAGTGTATCCTGCTTCTGGAGATTATGTTAGAGAAGGCACTTCTGATCAATTAGTTAGAATAAATGTTACAGACCCTGAGACGGGAATAAAATCTGCAACTTTTGATTATTATTTATGTGATACTAGTAATGTTTCTCAAAAAGATTTAGATTGTGTCGGAGAATCTTGTACAACGGTTATTGATTTATCTTCTTTTGAAGATTCTGATGAGATTTGTTTTGAATATGAAGTTAGTAACAATGCTTTAGAGACTGTTACTTATACTGGAAGAATAACGATTGATGGTTTAGCTCCTTGGGTTGAATTGCATTCTCCTGAAGATGATGCTTTGCTTGGTGCACAACATTTTTTCATATTTACTCCTCATGATAATTTAGCGGATACTCTTTACTGTGAACTTTTGGTCGACGATGTGTCGGTTTCAGCAGGTTACTTTGAGAATGATGTGGCTGCTAATTTTAGTACTGTTGGTTTGAGTGAAGGAGAACATCAATGGAGCATCTCTTGTGAAGATGGTGTGGGTTTTGTTAACAGTACTGAACAGAGGACTGTTACTTTAGATCTGACCGCGCCTGAAGTTAGTGGGTTGAGTCCTGCGAATGCTTCTATATTGGCACAAGGAGATTTTATTTATGTTAATGTAACTGATAATTATGAGTTGAGGAATGTTAGTATTGTATTAGAAGGGAATAGTTCTTTGATTGTAAATACTCTTGGTGAAGGTGTTTTTGCTTTAGATACTTCTTCATTAGGTGAAGGAACATTTTCTTTTGGTGTTGTAGCATCTGATGCTGCCGGTAATTCTTTATCTCACGTTTATGTTTATGTGATTGATTTAACTGCGCCTAGTTTGGAGATAGTATCTCCTGCTGATGGTGTTGAGACTGATCATCATGTGCAATTTGTGGTTAATGTTACAGATAATTATGATTCTGTGTTGGATTGTGAATTGTTTGTGGATGGCGTTTCTGTCAAGGAGATTTCTCTTGCTAGTGGTGTGCTAAGCGAATTTAGTGAAACTTTAGATTTAGGTAATAGGACTTGGTTCTTGCGTTGTGAAGATGATGTGGGTAACTCTGATGATTCTGATGATTTTAGCTTAATGGCTGTTGATTTATCTGGTCCTACTATTGTGATTACTGCTTTAGATTTAGTTACTAGAGATGGAGATGTTGATTTTGAAGCTACTATTACAGATATCAGTGGTGTTGACTCTGATTCGGTAGAAGGCATTGTTTATGATGCAGATAATACTTCATACTTAGTTGATTTTGTTCATGATTCTGGTGATGTTTATACTGGAACTTTAACTTTATCTAGTGCTGTGTTACTCGGAGAGTATGTGTTAGAACTATCTGCTGATGATACTTTAGGTAATTCTGCAGTAGAAGATGAACTGTTTGAGGTAACTTATAATTACGATATTGATTTTAGTTTTGCAGATGATGATGTAACTAAAGGCGCTTCGGTTTCTTTAACTGGTACTGTGTACTATGATAATGGCTCTGATGTTCCTGAAGATTCTGTGCAATTAACTTTGCCGGGAGATGATGAGGTTGTTGATCTTGTTGATGGAGAATTTACTCATTCATTTAATGCTCCAACTTCTGTAGGTGACTATGATGTTGTTGCTTCAGTTAGTGCTGAGAATGAACTAACATATTCACATAGCGATTCTTTTGAGGTATATACTTTAGGCGGATCTTCTGGTGGAAATAAAGATGGCGATAAGGATGAGAATAATGGTGCCGATAGTGTTGGTGGCGGTTCTTGGGTAGCTAAACCTTCAACTGTGCATGTTCAAACACCTTCGGAATCTGAACCCGAGTCATCTTATGAGCAAGCTTCTGAGCCTGAAGATAAACCAGCTGTTAAGCCTAAAAAAGAAAAACCGTTAGTTGTGGCTAAGAAAACAGTTGTTGAAGATTTAGGCGAGAATAGCGTTAGAGCTGTAGGTGGCGCTTGGGCATTCTTTAAAGATTTTTTATCTGCTGGGATTGTTTGGTGGGTGATACTTTTATTGGTGGCGATAGTGCTTGGATTATATTTACTTTCTAAATCTGATATAACTTTAGGTTTGTTTAAGAAAAGTAGGAAAAAAGAAGAGACGCCAAATCATCAACATCATGTCCATCACGTGCCTAGTGCAAGTAATAGTCATGAGAAGTTCAGAGCAAGGATTCGTTAAATAAATAGATGGCAATAAGCGACATATTTACTAAAAAACGTTTACTAAGGCATCCTTTGTTTGCCTTTTTTCTAGGGGTACTTTACGTCCTCGTAGGTTTTTCTACTGCTAATTACTTTTTTTCTAGTGATGCTTCAATGGCAACCTTGTTTTTTATTACTATTTTGGTTGTTCCTACTGTTGTTAAACTTTTGAAATTGGAGGAAGAGATTGAAAGGCGAGTGGGGGTAAAACATTTCTTGAAAAATCATGTTCAAATCTTTAAGATTTATGGAATGCTGTTTTTAGGTATTTTTTTTGGTTATTTGTTGTTAGGGCACCTGGCTCAGACATCTTATGTTGATGAGTTTGTGTCTTATGATACGGTTTTTGGATTTCAGGCAAAGTTTTTGACTGGTAATAATTTTACTGAATCTGCAATAGAGGATTTTGTCAACAGAGAGTCTGCTGGAAGTATTACTAATTTCTTTAATCTTTTACAGAATAATGTTGGTGTGGCTATTGTTTGTTTTATACTGTCGTTTTTTTACGGTGCTGGTGGAATCTATTTGTTGGTATTGAATGCTTCAATCTTTTCCGCGGCTATAATGTTGGTATCTCGTTTTTTAGCTAATAGTCTTCTTGAATTCTTTCAGATTATTGGAGTTTTTGCGATTCATTTAGTGCCCGAAGTTCTTGGATTTTTGATTGCTGCTATTGCTGGTGGTTTGGTTTCTAAAGCTTTAGTTTTAGAACAATTTGGAAGTAAGAAGTTTACTAATGTAGTGAAAGACTCTTTGATTTTGTTTTTGATATCTCTTACATTGATATTGATATCTTCATTTTTAGAAGGCATGGTTACCCCGGGAATATTTCTGAGTTTATTTTAGAATTAACTTTTAGTTTTCTTCAAATTTGTCAAGACCTTTCTTGAATGTTTTTGGAAGGTCAATCATGTATTTACCATCTGCAAGTTTATAGATCAAAGGATCGTCTTTGAATAATTTAACTAAGTCTATTTCAAATTTACCTGGCTTTTTAACTCTGATGGATTCGAGATCGAGAATTACTGGGGCGTCTTGTTCGGTGTTGCCCACCATTTCTTTTACGTCTTTTTCTATCTGCTCTTTATCTTTGGGAGAGAGTTTTTCAACTTGTTCTTGAGTTTTCTTTAAATGGTCTTTCCTTATATAGAAGAAAACTTTGGCAGAGCACTTACTGCAACCTTGTAGAATTTCTTGGGCCCCGTCATCATATAGGGCACTACACCTGACGCACTGATGTGGCATTTATCTAAACCTTTATTTCCTTTTTTTAGTCTTAGTCTTTTTTTTAGTAGACTTTGATCTTGATGCAGGTGTTTTCTTTCTTTTTGATAGGTTCTTTGTTAGTAATTGTATCTTATCTGGATCTTTTCTTATTTCTTTAACGATTGTTGCAGGGCCTATGATGGTTAATCCCTGTCTATTTCCTAGTAACATATCTACTACACTTTTCTTTAATCTCTGTATAGGATCGCTTTCTTCATCCTTAGGATACATCACAAATAGTTCAATTCCTTTAAACTTTGGACCAATCTCTTCCATAGTTTTTTTGATAAGAAGGGTTTCTTCGTTTTTCTCAATTCTTCCTTCTAGTAAGATGATCTTTTCTTCTTTTACTATCTTGATAAGTTTGTTTACCTTTGCGGTGGAATCAAGATTTTCTATTTCACCATACGGCACAAATTGCAAAGTTAAACTCATTTTCTAATAACCTCTTTTTTTATCCTGCTATTACGAATAGTGCTTCGTAAAACTTGTCGATGTTTTTTCCTGTTTTAGCGCTTATTGGTACAACGTCGTATTGCGGAAATGCTGCTTCAATCTTTTTCTTCTTTGCTTTTTTAAGATCCATCTTGTTGCAGACAATTAATACAGGGATGTCCCTTGCTGCTAAATTTCCAACGATTGTAATATTAACTTGCGAGTATGGGTCTTTAGTTCCATCTAGAACTACGATTACTACATCCATTTCATCAAGCCATTTGATTGCGTCGATAACTCCTTTTGTTGCTTCTTTAGCTCTTTGTTTGGCTTTCTTTTCACTCATGCCTTTTTTAACAAAGTCTTCGTAATCAATTTTAGTTGCAATGCCTGGAGTGTCTACTAAGTTGAATTTTAATTCTTTCTTACCAGATTTTACAGAAATTTCTTCTTTAATCTTGATTTCTCTAGTTTCGTGTTCAATTGCAGAAACAGATCCCATCTCTTCTCCGAGCCAGTCTTCGCAGATTCGATTTGCTAGCGTTGTTTTACCACCGTTTGGAGGACCATACAACCCGATCTTCACCTTTTTTTTCTTCTTAAAGAATTGTCTCACCAATCTTTTCATAAATCTCTGAACGATATTTAACATTCAACCACCAATTATATTTACAAACCTTTACTAATTAATTAACGCCCCAAACCAGGGTTAACCTAAAAATTGATGGGGCCAAGTTACTATATAAACCTTTTGTTTTTTAAGTTTTCAAGCCCCCTTTCTTCTGTTTTCGATAGTTTCATCGAAAGCTTTATAATTGTTCAAACGGATATTATTGTTATGAGGGGTGAAGTTAAACGCGAAATTCTTGAAGTTCTTAAGCGGTCCATAGTATTGGTTAAGTTAGGTAAAGTAGGGGATCTTAAGAAACTTAGTGATGAAGCGGTTTACGAAGCCAGTATTTTTCAAGAAAAAGATTCTGTTTCAGTTGCTGTGGTGATATATGCGCTTTCTAAAATAATTGAACGTGGCGAAATTGCGGGTAATTTTATCAAAAAAGTTTCTAAGAATTTGAAAAAGTGTTATGATCTTTTGTCTAATGATGATTATAATCGTTATAGGGAGAGAATGAATTCCATTTTCGGTTTGATTTCTGGGTTTGATGAGAAATTTAGAGTTTATGTTCAAGATGTTCTTCAAAAGTCTATGATTAAGAAAGGAAGTATGTTGTATGGTAAGGGTATTTCCATGGCTCAAGCAGCGAGTGTTCTTAATTTATCTCAATGGGAATTAATGGACTATGCTGGTAAGGTTGACATGCCTTCAGCTAAAGAAGGGGTTACTGTAGATTCTAGAATGAAATATGTTAGGGGGTTGTTTGATTTATGAAATCTCTAGATTTTCATAAAGCATTGATCTTTGATACTGGTCCTTTGATTAGTTTAACAATGAATAATCTTCTTTGGACTCTGGATCCTCTTAAGAATAGTTTTAAGGGTGAATTTATTATTACTCCCAAAGTTTACAAGGAAGTGATTGAGAAACCGTTGCGAACACGGAAGTTTAAATTTGAAGCTTTGCAAGTTCTTAAGTACATCAGACGTGGAGTGATTACTGTTTTTGATGATCTTGAGATTACTAATTTGGCTGAGAAGTTAAACGATTTGGCTAATCGGTGTTTTATTGCGCGAGGTCATCCAATTACTATAGTTCACTTTGCAGAGGTTCAAGTTGTTGCATGTGCAATGTTGACTGGTGCTCAAGCGATTGTGATCGATGAGCGTACAATGCGTAAACTTATTGAAGCGCCTCATGAGTTGAGGAAATTATTGCAACATAAGCTTAGAACAAAAATCAAAGAAGATAAAAGATGTTTGAGAGAGTTTAAAGAGCTGGTTGGAGATATTAAAGTATTAAGATCTCTTGAGTTGATGTCAGTTGCGTATGACATGGGTATTCTTGATCAATATATGCCTAAGCTTCCCGATATTGCTGATGCGAATAGGGAGCTTATAGAAAGCGTTTTTTGGGGTTTAAAACTGAGTGGATGTGCCATTTCAGAAAGAGATTTAAACAAAGCAGTTAGAGTAGTTCTAAAGCACAAGAGGACTGGATAAATGTTTGGCAAGGCTAAAAAAACGGCAAAGGTTGAAACTGAAGAGAATACTGCTTCTGCTAAATCTAAGCCGATTGACTTTAAAATCTTGCTTGTTGTGTTAGTGGTACTTGTGCTGCTTGGTGCGGGACTTTATTTATACTGGGATGTGGTTCGTTCTGCTATTGGTTTTTAACTCTTTAAAATGGTGAAAGGACAGATTGTAGGTGGGGAATTTTCTAAGATTCTTGTTAGACAGAAAAGTGATGTTGATGTAGAACTGGGAGAATTGATGATTGCTGAAAGTTCTGGCAAGAAGATAATGATGCAAGTTTATGATTTACTTTTTGGTTCTCAGATTTCGCAACAGAATCTGGAATTAGTTTCTGGTTTGCAATTAGAAGATGGATCTGATGAGAATTTCTTTGATTCTGAATTGAGAAATTATAATCTTGCTTTGCTTAAAAGTTTAATCACCGTAGATTCTTCTGGTGTTAAGATTTCTAAAAGTATGCCTTCGTTTTTTTCAAAAGTTCGTGAAGTGGAAAAAGATGATCTTAAGTTTATTACTCGTCCAAAAAATCCTTTTTTTGTAGGCAATTTACGTTCTGGTAGTAAAGTATTGGATGTTCCTGTTTATTTGGATGGTAAAAGTGTACTATCTCATCACGTTTTAGTTCCTGCAACTACGGGAAGGGGTAAAAGTAATCTTACTTCTTGTATTTTATGGGATAATGTCGACAAAAGTTATGCTGGTGTGTTGGTTTTAGATCCACATGATGAATATTATGGTAGAGATGGGTTGGGTTTGAAGGACCATCCATCTTCGGGTAGTGTTGTTTACTACACCCCTAGAAATCCGCCAGTAGGTGCAATGAGTCTTAAGATTAATATTAGAAATCTAAAGCCGCAGCATTTTGATGGTGCAGTAGATTGGAGTATGCCTCAAAAAGATGCTTTGTCGTTTTATTATAAAAAATATGGCAGGGAATGGATTGAGGCCATTGTTATGGAGAAGCCATTAGATAATTTGTTTAATGAAGCTACTCTTGCGGTTGTTAAGAGAAAGGTAATGGGTTTATTGGATTTAAGTTTTTCAAACTTCAGATTAGGATGTAATGGTGTTTTTGATCTAAGTGCTGGAGAGACGACTATTGGCGATATAGTTCGAGAGTTAGAACTTGGTAAGATCGTTGTTGTTGACACTTCTAATTTTGGTGGTAGTGTTGAGATCTTAGTTGGAAGTTTGATTGCTTCAGAAATCCTTTCGAGATATCGTTATTATAAATTTAAAGGGGAACTGGATGACAAGCCCGTTATTTCAATTGTGTTGGAGGAGGCGCCACGTGTTTTAGGTAAAGAAGCTTTAGAGCGCGGTCCTAATATTTTTTCAACTATTGCTAGAGAGGGTCGAAAGTTTAAAGTCGGTTTGTTTGCAATCACTCAGCTTCCTTCTTTGATTCCTCGTCAAATTCTTGCTAACATGAATACGAAAATTATTTTAGGTATTGAGATGGCACCTGAAAGGCAAGCTATTATTGAAAGTGCTGCTCAGGATTTGAGTAATGATAATAGAACAATTGCTTCTTTGGATAAGGGTGAGGCGATAATAACTTCTAATTTTGCTAAGTTTGCGATGCCGATTAAGATTCCTTTATTTTCTGATTTGGTTAAGAAACAAATTTCTGAGAGTGTTAAGAAAGATTTTAGTGCGATTAGGTAAGCTTTATAAGTAATTATGACTTTTTTTGTATTATGAGATTTGCACATTTAGCTGACGTACACATTGGTTCTTGGAGAGACCCTAAACTTAAGAGTGCATCTACTGATGCGTTCATTAAAGCAATAGATGAATGTTTATCTCGTGCTGTAGATTTTGTGTTGTTTTCTGGTGATTTGTTTAATACTGCAATGCCGCCAGTTGATTTGTTAAAAATTGTTGTTGGTAAATTGAAATCACTAAAGGATGCATCAATTCCATTTTATTTAATTGCAGGAAGTCATGATTTTGCAGCTTCTGGTAAGACTATGTTGGATGTGTTGGAGGAGGCAGGTCTTGCAGTTAATGTGGTTAAAGGTGGAGTTGAGGAGAATAAATTAATATTAAGATTTAGCGTTGATGAAAAGACTGGTGCAAAGATTACTGGGATGATTGGTAAGAAAGGTATGTTGGAGAGAAGTTATTATGAAAGTTTAGATAAAACTAATCTTGAAGATGAAACTGGGTTTAAGATATTTATGTTTCATACTGCTTTGTCTGAGTTTAAACCAAAAGAATTAGAGCAGATGGATGCTGCGCCATTATCTTTGTTGCCAAAATGTTTCGATTATTATGCTGGTGGACACGTTCACTATATCTTTGATAAAAATGAAGAGGGATATGGACGAATAGTTTATCCTGGTCCTTTGTTTCCTTGCAATTTTAAAGAGATCGAAGATTTGGGCCATGGCGGTTTATATTTTATTGATACTGAGAAAGATGAATGGTTAGAATATTTTCCTCTTGAATTGTATGCTTCTTTTAAGATTAAATTGGATTGTGCTGGGATGAACCCTAATCAAGTTGAAGATGAGTTGCTTTCTCTTGTTAACGGGAAAGATTTGTCAAATCATATTGTTACTATGCGATTAGTTGGTCGGTTAAGTTCTGGTAAGCCTTCAGATATTGATTTTAATATGATTCATTCGACTTTGGATAGTGCTGGTGCATATTTTGTTATGCGTAACACTACTAAATTGACTGGTGAGGATTTTGAAGAAGTCAAAGTTGAGCAGGGGAGTGTTGATGAAGTTGAGGGCAAGTTGATCCGAGAACATGTTGGTCAAGTTAGTGTTGAAAATTTGACTCCTGAAGATGAGAGAATTATGACTGAAGGGATGATGGGTGCATTGTCTCAGGAGAAAAGGGAAGGCGAAACTAAAACTGATTATGAAAAACGCCTTAAAGAAGAAATTGATCGAATTCTTAAGCTTTAGATTTCATATATTCTTTGTACTGTTTGAATACGGCGCTTTAAGCTGTTGTAGATATTAGTCACTCTAAAGTGACGAAAGATTTAAATAGTAGTTGTGTGTTCTTTTTTAGAAGATGACTTTAGGTAGATATTTAGGTATTGGAGCGCTTATAACTGCTGCAGTTTTGGCTTTGACTTTGAGGTCTCCAGATAAATCTGATGTTCTTGATGCTTATGATCGTGCATTTCATGCAGCTAGTTCTGCTTCCTTTCCTCAAGATGGTGCTCATTTAGGACATTTGGTTTCTGCAAGAAGTGATTTGTCCGATTGTTTGCGTGCCGAAGGTAAAAACGGTTGGCCTATGGAACCTATACTTCCGAGTGAAGATGCTTCTCCTGATGAGATTGTTCAATATGAGAAAGATCTTGCAGCTTATAATGAAACCTGTGCTAGTATTAATGTAGCCGCATTTGAGAAGAAGGTTGCTGAAGCACTTGCAGGGAGATTTGACTGTGATGGAGATAATCCTGTTGCTCAGTGTTATGCTAAAGCAAGTACTAATTTGGATTTGTTTGATTGTACTAATAGTCAATGGAATTTTTCTTTTTTTCAATCTCTTGTTGAAGATGCGAGATTAAAAGCAGAAGAGTTAGGTGTTGATGCGAGTGCATATGAACGTGGACTTGTTGATAAAGTATATTCTATTTTAGGCAATGATGATAATACTGTTTCAAACTTGGCGATGTTTTTGTTTCCTATGGATAATATTCTGAGAGGAGTTAATGTGCCTGTAAAATCATTATATTATTTTTCTAATGATTCTGCAAAAGATTTGGGTATGGATGTTGCTGAGTTGGAAAGATCGCTTTATGACGGTGCTTTAGAAATGCTACAAACTGCTGATGAACCTGGGAGTCTAATAGTTATGTACTCGCAGCTAGAATTAGTTAGGATGTTGGGTAGAAATAACGGTTACTCTTATTTTGATGACTTAAAACCAATTTTTGAATCTGACTTGAAGCGTTTTGAGGATTGTTCGGAGGATATTTCAACTGATGAATATGATCCTTGCGTTTATCGTCGTGCTGCAAAAATTGTTTGTGGAAATATTGCTGGTCTTCTTGGTTTTGATGATGTTGCTGCTCGTTATAGAGATTTGTGATTTATTTCATATATTCTTTTAGATCAACGGACATGTTCCATAACACTTTGAAGTATTCTCTGTATGCGTTTGAGATTTCTTTGCTTCTCATAACTATGCCTATTGGATCTGAAGACCATAATAGTATCGCTACTTTCTCTCCGTAAATTTGTATTGATGTAGGAGAAGCGAAGGGTGCTTTTAGGATTCTTATTGGAGTGTATTTGTATTTGCTTAATTGTTTGGCTCTTGCAATGGATTTCTCAGTGAAAATAAACTTCATAACTTGTTTCTTTCTTTCTCTGCGTTTGTGAAAGCTTGGTAGAGAGTATTTCATATGGTATTGAAGCGACTCTGCTTCTTCGGCGAATGCACCAATAACTAGATTTTCTTTATCGTCTTCTAACCAATCTTGAAATATTGATTTTAATCCTTTATTTCCTTTAAACAAAGTAACTTCTTGAGCTTCTTTACCTAGTTTTCTTTTTGCTTCTAAGTCCGGGATGATTTTTAGTAGTTCTTGTTTTTCTTTTTTGATTTTTTTTTCTTTTTTTTCTATTATTTCTACTAAGTTTTTTGCCATTGCGGCTTCAAAATATTTTCTGTTTGCTTTGATTACATAAGAAACAAGACCTTTGTCCATGAGTCTTTCTAGGGTGTCATAAACTGCTGCTCTGTGTAATTCTGATTTTTTTATTATTTCTCCCGCGCTTACTGATCCAAGAGATAAAAGAGCAAGATAAACTTTTATTTCGTTATTTGTTAAGCCTGCTTTTTCTAAGATTTTTGTGTTCATATACTTGGTGTTCTTTGCTACTTTATAAATATTGTCGTAATGTCGTAGTATGGTAAAAATATATATGGTTTGTTGCTTTCTTTTGACTTGGTGGTTAGAGTGAAATTGGCTATGATATTGATAGTGGTAGTATTAATCATGGGTTGTGGGTCTAGTTCCATAACTGGTAAGAGCGTTTATGAGGATATTGAGATTGGGTTCAGTTTACCTTTAACGGGTCCTGTTGCTCTGTATGGTGAGTGGGCTTTACAAGGGGCGCAGATGGCTGTAGATGATATAAATCGAGCAGGTGGAATTAATAATAGGCTGGTACGACTTATTGTTGAAGATGATAAGTGCAGTCCAACTGAAGGTACTAAAACAGTTAGTAAGCTTTTGGATGTTGATGGTTTGGACAAGATTATTGTATATTGTGGCGCAGTAACTCCTGCTGTTGCACCTATAACTGAAGGAAAAGCTTTAACTTATAGTATTTCGGTAAGAACCGATCCTTTGATTGGCAAACACCCGCATTTGTTTAACATGCCTCCTGCTATATCGAATGAAATGGATAAACTTGCGGAGCACGTTATTGATAATGGCGTAACTAAGGTTGCGATTTTTCATCAACATGATTTTTTCGGACAAAGTTATAGAGAACATTTTCAACGTGCTTTTGAACAAAATGGTGGTGAAATAACAATTATTGAATCTGTTGATAAATTTGAATCTGCTGATTTGAGAACGGCTTTGTTGAAAGCAAAAGAACATAGAACTGAGGCAATCTTTACTTCATTTAATCCTCCTCATTTTGCAAATCTGTTAAAACAGGCTGGCGAATATGATGTGGATGTTAAATTTATTGGTCCTTGGTTATCGCAAACAAAATTGTTAGTTAATACTGTTGGTAAAAGCGCATATGGGGTTACATATACTTATCCGTTTAGGGTCGATGAAAGTGATTTTGCGGTCAGGTATGAGGTGAAATACGGCGAAGAGCCTGAGATGAACGCCGCGTTTGCTTATGATGCAATTATGTTAATGGCCGGAATTGGTAGTAATTGTGACAGTGTTGATTGTATGGTTTCAGAAAGTCGAAATGTGTTTGATTATAACGGGGCGAGTGGTGTGTTCTCATTTACAGAAGAACAAGTGGCAGAAAGAGAAGTTTTTGTTAAACAAATAACGGAGAACGGTTTTGTGGTTGTTGAATAGATTATTTATCAGAAACGATTTCAACAACATCTCGGTGTTTTAGAACGTGATCTTTGCCAACTGTCATTCTTGTTTTAACATCTTTAGCGCAAATGAATCTTTTTCCTAAATCAGTATGGATTTTGAATGCAAAGTCTAATGCTGTTGATTTTTCTTTTAGTAAGAAGCAATCAGGGAGAACGTTACCGTGTTGATCTTCTAGTTTGGTCATTCCTCCAGGGAAGATTGCAATGTATTTTAAAACATCAAATATGGCTGCGTTTAATGTATCTTGTACGCCGGTTGTATTAAACTTATCAAGCATGTTTGTTTTTATGAACTCTAATGCTTTAGTTTGTGCTTCACTAAGATCTCCTTTTACTGTGTAATTATTTTCACCAGGAACGTAATCAATTAATCCATGTTTTGCTGCTTCTTTTAGTGCTAACTCACTTTCTGAACTACATGGAACAAATGTATATTCTGGGAATTCTTTTCTTAATCTTTCGAGATTGTCTGAGGCTCCTGGAACGTCAATCTTGTTGGCTGCAATTAGCATGGGTTTTGTTCTGATTCTCAATTCTCTTGCAAGTTGAAACAATTCTTCTTCTGTCCAAGATAATGGTTTTTCTTTGTCTAAATTAAGCTTCTTTATGATATCTTCAACCATGTTTTCATTTACGCCAAGGCCGCCTAGTTGTTTACCTAAGGATTTGTGAATTTCTTTCTTTTCTTGTATGGTGGTTCTTGCGAATTTTTCCCATCCTTTTTTCATTATCCCCAAATACCAATAGTCTAGTTCTTCTTCTAAAAATCTGACGTCATTAGCGGGATCGTAGCTTAGTTTTTCTACGGGTTCCCCTTTTTCATTTATTGAACCGGATATGTCTATTACGTGAATAAGCGCGTCTGCTTGATTAAGATCGCTGAGAAATTGTGAACCCATGCCGAGTCCTTCATGTGCTCCTGGTACTAAGCCTGCGACATCTACTAGGTCAACTGGAACAAATCTTTTGTGATTTATACAATATCCTTCTCGTGGATTACATTGTTTATTGAAGTGTTGATCTACGCAGTCAATTTTTACAAAACCTACTGCGTGATTGGGTTTTATTGTGGTGAATGGGTAATTGGCTATGTCTACATCTGCAAGCGTAGCTGCTTTAAAGAATGTGGACTTTCCAACGGACGGTTTTCCGACTATACCTATGATCATGCGGGATTCTGTATATATTGTGTTTATATAATTTTCTTTTGTCTGTTGGGTAGCTTTAAATATGTGCAGATTGAGATCTAGATTATGTTAAAAGCAGACTTTCATATTCATACAAATAGAGATCCTAAGGATAATACTGTACAGAAGAAAGTAATCTATTCGCCTTATGATATTATTGATCGTGCTGTTGAAGGGAAATTTGATGTTTTAGCATTTACTCACCATGATTTTCAGTTAGAAGATAAACAAGTTTTTGCTTATGCTAAGAAAAAAGGAATCTTGCTTATTCCTGGAATTGAGAAAACCATAAATGGTGCGCATGTCTTAATATTGAATGCGCCTAAGAAACAATCTGAGAATGTTGATACTTTTGATGATTTGCGTGAGCTGAGAAATAAGTTTAGAAACTCTTTGATTATTGCTCCCCATCCTTATCATGTTTTGATGAATTGTTTGCGTGGTAAGTTAGTAAAGCATATTGATTTGTTTGATGCGATTGAAATGAGCTCGTTTACATCAATTGTCTTAGATCTTAATGGTCATGCGAGAAAAGTTGCAAAAAAATTTTCTAAACCGATCGTTGCGACAAGTGATTCTCATTTCAGTTTTCAATTTGGGAAGAGTTATACTGCTGTTAAATCTGCTAAAACAGTTTTAGGAGTGGTTCGTGCTGTTAAGAAAGGGAATGTTGAATGTTTTGTAAATCCTTTGTCTGTTTTTGGTTTAGCTAGAATTTTCACTCTATTCTTTTTATTTGAACTTAGACTAGGGTTTCTTGTTAGATTTCTTCGCCTTAAACAATAATCTTTAAATACCTTCTCCGGGTCTATTATGGTATGAGTGGACCATTGTCTGGAAATATGGACTCCATTGACGTTATAGGCGGCAATGGTGAGTTGATTGTTAAATATAAAGATGTCTTTCATTTGAAAAATATTTATGATTTTTGTAAAGAATGGCTTCTAGAAAACGATTATACTGATATTACTAATATGGCTACTATGGATACTACTGGTGCTGAGAAATATTTTGAAAAGTTTTATCTTGAAGAGCATGAAGGCGGTGTTAAACATATTTGGTGGTGGTGGATTGCTCAGCACAGGCCAGACGGCTCTAATTTTTTATGTTATAATATCTTAACCAGTGCACATCTTGTTGCAATCGCTAATACTGAAGTAATGGTGGAAGGTAAAAAGTATAAAACTAATGTTGGTGAGATTGAGTTTAAGTTCTACGGCAATCTTTTAGTGGATTTTCAAAGTGATTTCTGGAGTAAAAGTCCTTTGTTAACTCATTTTTCGTCTATTTTTAGAAAACGTTGGTATAAGAAGAATATTGAAGATCATAAAAAGATTCTTAGGACCCATGTTTATACTTTTCAGGGGGCTGTGAAGAATTACTTGGAATTAAAGGAGTTCTTGCCAAGATCTACACCGTTCTTCCCGCAGAAAGGTCTTTGGTAATTGGTCGATTTCTACAATAATTTTATAAATAAACTGCGAATTTAAGGGCTTTAGTGCCTCTGTAGCATAGCGGCTAATGCACTCGACTTGTAATCGAGAGATCGAGGGTTCAATTCCCTCCAGAGGCTTTGAGGATTTGATTAATGAAAGAACTTTATGACCAAATTAAGTCCAGGTATAGTTTACCTGACTATGATTCTTTGAATAGGTTGTTTGAGATTAGTACTCTCGAGGATGATGAATTTCTTGTTCGTTCAATCAGGAGCAGGATCTTGGAGCGTCTTGAAAGGCATATTAAGATAATTGATGATTTAGTTCATGGTGAAGGTTCTTTTGCTTCATTGCACGAATTAAGTAGTGTTGATGAAATTCTTAGGGATAAGATCTTTAAGGTTTATTCTAGATTTATGTTTCTCTCTAGAGAAGCACTTGAGTTGTCTTTGAAAGAAGATGATGATAAGAGTGCAAAATTTATTAACAAAGTGTTTCAGGAATGGGATGAGTTGATGTTGATTATGTCATCTATCGTATTGGCTCTGAAAAACTCTTGGAAAGATGAAATAAAATTGAAAGAACAACTAAAATATTTGGGGTGAAGTGAATGAAATTAATTTTTTTAGGTCAGCCTGGTGCTGGTAAAGGAACAATCGCTGAAATGGTGGTTGAGAAGTACGGTGTAGCTCATATTTCTACTGGTGATATTCTTAGAGAAGCTATTAAGAATGAAACAGAAATGGGACAAAAGGCAAAGGACTTTATGGATAAAGGGGAGCTTGTTCCTGATGAAGTTGTTATTGGTATTGTTGAAGATAGACTTAAAGAACCTGATTGTGAAAAAGGATTTCTTTTTGATGGTTTTCCAAGAACTATTCCTCAAGCTGAAGCTTTAGATAAAATTACTGAGATTAGTAAAGTAATTGAGTTAACTTGTTCTGAAGAAACAGTTTTGGATAGGTTGGCAACAAGATGGACTTGTAAAGAGTGTAGTGCGATCTTTAATGTTAAAACTAAACCTCCTAAAGAGGAAGGTAAATGTGATTCTTGTGGTGGTGTTTTGTATCAGCGAGAAGATCAGAAACCTGAAACTGTGAAAGAGCGGCTTGTTGAATATAAGAATAAGACTGCGCCTTTGACTGATTATTATGATCAGAAAGGTCTATTGTCTAGAGTTGGTACTGAAAGTACGCCTCAAGAGATCTTCTCAGAAGTTGTATCTATCTTGGATGCTTGAGTTTGTTACTATCTCATAGAAAAGATTTATAAATGATTTTTTTGTTTTATCTTTATTATGTCTAAAAAATGTTTCATTTGTGGTAAACCGGCGGAGTACATGATTAAGGACTCTAAGGACGCGTACTGTCTGGATTGTGCTGAAGAACATTTCGGGGATCTTTCTTATTTAGTTACGGTTGAGGACGAAGCTAAACGGCTTAAGACTTTTGTTGAAGGCAGAATAGATCAGCTTGATGAATTGAATTCTGGTGAAGATAATTCATCTTCTGAAGAAGAGTAAACCTATTTTCTTTGTGTTTTTGTCGACGTAGAAATAATTTATTTCTCGTTTAGTTGTTAGTTTTAGACGTTGTTTTTTTTACTGTTTTTTGTGGTTTTTGAGATGCAAAGTTATTTAAATAAGTAATATTAGTTATTTTATTAATATAACCTAACTAACTTATTTAACTAATATCATGGGCAGAGTCAATATCGAGATTACGGATGAGCTTCATAAGAAGCTCAAAATCGCCTGTATAACTAATGAGAAAACTATAGAGAAGTTCATTAACGAAGCGGTGAAAGAAAAACTTAAACGATAGATCTGGGCATATTAAGCCTCAGAATGCATTAATCACAGTTTTTTGGCGAAAACACAAGGCGAAATTGCTAGGGGGTGGTGAGTACTTTGTACTCCCCTAGTCTTTTATCTTATATTCAGGTAAGTTTTATAAATTGGCTAGGAGTCGTGTTTCCATGGTTTTATCTCAAAAGCAATTAATCAAAATAAAAGACGAATTAGATCATTGTACTAGACCTTTGTTTCTTTTTGATTCAGATCCGGATGGGACTGCATCTTTTCTTTTGTTCTACAGGTATTTGCGTGAAGGGCGCGGAGTAATGGTGAAAAATTCTCCTGAAGTTACTCCACAGTTTCTTAAAAAGGTTGAAGAGTATGATCCTGATAAGATTTTTATATTGGATAAACCCTTAGTTAGCCAAGACTTTTTAGATAGAGTTCATATTCCTGTAGTTTGGTTAGATCATCACGAACCACAAAATATGGATAAAGTTGAATATTTTAATTCTAGAACGCGTGGCGAAATTCAACCAACAAGTTGTATGGCTTATCAAGTTGTGAAACATGATTTGTGGATTGCAATGATGGGTTGTGTTGGTGATTGGTATTTGCCTGATTTTAAAGATGAATTTATTGCGCAATATCCTGATTTGTTATCTAAGAAAATTAAAACTCCTCCTCAAGCTTTGTTTGATTCTAAGTTAGGTGAATTGGTTAAAGTTGTTTCTTTTATACTCAAAGGGAAAACAGATGAGGCTATGAAGTGTATTAAGATTCTTACAAGGATTGCTTCACCTTATGAGATATTGAATCAAGAAACTCCACGAGGCAAGTATATTTACAAACGTTATGAGAAGCTTAAAGTTGAGTATGATGAGATTTTGAATGAAGCGAAGAAAGCAGCAACTAAAGATAAAATTTTGTTTTATGCTTATAGGGCTGATAGAAATAGTTTTACAAAAGAATTATCTAATGAAATGTTATATCTTTTTCCTACTAAGATTATTATGTTGGGTAGAGAAAAGTCTGGCGATATGAAGTTAAGTTTGAGGTCAAGTAAAGTTAATATTTCTAATATTTTGAAAAAGGCTTTGGTGGGGATAGAAGGTAACGGCGGTGGTCATGATTTGGCTTGCGGTGCTTCTGTGTCTTTGAGGGATTTTGATAGATTTATGGAACAGTTTAGAGAAGAGCTAAGTAAGTCGAAAGGCTTATAAATCCACTAATTTTTTTCTGGTTCTATGCGCCGGTAGTCTAATGGCTAGGATAGAGGCCTTCCAAGCCTTTGATCCGGGTTCGAAAGAATTGGCGGGTTGATGTTGTAAAAACTGACCAGTTGGTCTCCTTGTGGGACTGTCAAACCTGCTATTGTCGAAAGTCCCGGCCGGCGCATTTTTTATGTTCTAATGCGCTACCTAATTACTATCTATTGATTGATTTTTTGAGAAGTAGTAAAGACATCCCTATTTCCTGCTTTAGCTTTTTCAATAGTTATCTTTATTCGTTTGGCTCTTGTTTCTTCTTTTTTTCCACGCAATATCCACCTATAAAACATTATTTTTGTTGAAGGAGGATATTCTTCAAAGCCGGACTTGGCTCTTTTATCTCTAGCTAAAGATTTTTTTAATTCGTCTGGCATGGTGGGTTTTCTAGGTATGCCAAAATCGTGTGTTGGCTTTGCTAATCCCTCTTTGTAATATTTTAAGCCTTGAGGCCTCATTCTTTTTTGTTTAACCAACTCTTTCGCATATCTGATTGTATTATTGCTCCATTTGCTATTATTATTTCTTTTAGTAAAATTTCGGATGTATCTATCTTCATCTAACCTTTTTACAGTTGTATCTATCCATCCAAAGCATATGGCTTCTTCCATTAGTTCTCTATGAGTCGGGGATGGTTTAGAAGTGTGTTTTTTATGTATTACAACTGCTACTTTGTTTTCTGTTTTATGGTGTTTTTTTAGCCATGTTCTAAATTCGCTTCTTGTGAATATTTCGATTGTTTTCATATCATTATCAGAAATATTTGAATTTAAATGTGTTGAGGTATTAATCCCCTCAATTTTACCTATGTTTATGTGTCGGCGCATTTCTTATTATTTCACTGGACACTGGACATTCTTACGATATGTATTTAATTGAGTTAGATTGTTTTAGTTTTGGTGATGTGAAGTGGATCATAAAATTGTTGAGAAAGATGAATTTTTTGTGATTGGGATGCCAATCAAGGTTTCGTTGAAAGAGCCTAATTATCCTGCTAGACTTAAGGATTCTTGGAATGCTTTTGTTCCAAGGCTGCAAGAGATTAAAAATCGATCTGGCGATTTGTTTTATGGTTTGTGTAACGTGGCAGAAGGGATAGAAGGCGATGATTGTTCTTTTGAGCATATTGCTGGAGTTGAAGTGAAGGATGATGGTTTTGTGCCTGAAGGGATGAAACTTCAAAAAGTTCCTGCCGCAAAGTATTTTGTTGTGACACATAAGGGTAATATATCTAAAGTTGGTGAGACGTATTGTGCTCTTGAAGAGGAGTTTAAGAAGCTTAATCTTGTTGAGGATAAATCAAAGATTTTCTTTGAATTGTATGATGATAGATTTCATGAAGATTCAGACGACTCGGAACATGATATCTATACCGCTTTGAAGTGATTTTTTTCTTTTTCTTAGTATGTTTTATAAATTCATAGTCTGTTGGTTATTTCTATGCGAAGAATGAAGTCTTTTGATGGTACGAGAATCTATTATCATTATCATAAAGGCAAATCTCCATTCACTTTAGTTTTTCTTCATGGTGTTGGTGCTAACTGGACTATATGGAAAAAAGAGTTTGATTATTTTAAGCGAGTAGGTTTTTCTTTGTTGGCTATTGATATGAGGGGTCATGGTAAATCCGATGCTCCTGATGCAATGTCCAAGTATAGATTGCCTAATTTTTCTAAAGATATAAGGGCAATTTTGAAAAAAGAGAAGATTGAAAATTTTGCATTCCTGGGTCATAGTCTGGGTGGCGCGGTGGCAATTAATTATTGTATGTTGTACAAGTCTTTGCGTCCTTCTGCTATGGTGTTGGTCGAGAGTGCACGAACATATCCTTTTGATCATGAACGTTTGTTAAATTTGAAACCATATCTTACTCATCTTTTGAGATATATTTCGAAGCATAAGCTTTCTCATCATAATCATTTGAGAGGATTTGGTGATGTTGATTTGTCTGCATCAGGTATGAGGGAAGATCTACATCTTTTATCTCATCTTGTACATTTAACTCCTTTGAGAAGTATTGTAAAAACTTTAGATAATGTTGAGAAGTATGTTTTTAAGAATCAATCTAAAATAGATGGCGCAATAAGATCTTTGGAAATGCCTCTCTTGCTTCTTGCTGGAGATCAAGATCCGGTTATTCCTCCCAGATTTACTAAGGAGATTCAAACGTTACACAAATCTGCTGAACTAAGGGTTCTTAGAGATAATCATCACATGGTTGTTGTTGAAGATGCTGATGAATTAGAGGCAGTGATTCTTGAATTTCTCTGTCCTTTGGTTAAAAACCTTTAAATACCTTCTTTTGGAGTATAGTATTATGTTGTCAAAAGTGGTGAGGTATCTTCCAGCTGCTGTGCTGGATAGTTTTATGCGTAGAAATGCTCATAATATTGATTTCTTAAGATCTTTGATTCTGAATTCTTCACCTAAAGATCTTGATATTATGGCGAAGCGCAAAGTGGTGGCAGCGTTTAAGCGTGCAGCTTTGAATATTTCTCATTATGAAAACTTTTTATCTTCTAGGAATGTGATAATATCTGATGTTGCGGATTTTGATGACTTTGTGAAGTATGTTCCTATGATGACAAAGAATGATTATGTTAAAACTTCTAAAGGTTTAAGTGATCTTTGTGTTGGGATGGATGTTTCTAAATGTAGTTTATTGGCTAGAAGTTCCGGGTATAGTGGCAAGGCAAGTACTTGGGCGAAATCTAGAGAAGAGCAAAAGGAGTCAAAGAACTTTGCGGCTCTAGGACTGGATTTGTTATTTAATATTACTAAAGAAAAAACCTTGTTAGTTGACACTTTTGCATTGGGATCTTGGGTTAGTGGTGTGGATTTGTTGATGATTGCTGATTCTAAGTGTTCAGTTATTGCTCCTGGTGCGGACATGGAGGAAAGTCTTGATATTTTCAAAGATATGAAAGATGAATATGATCAATTTATCTTTGCTGGTACTCCTCATTTTACTAAGAATTTATTTGAAGAAGGCGTACGGAAAAAGATTAATTTTAAGCGATATAAAATTAACTTGCTTCTTGGTGCTGAACCTTTTACTGAAGGATGGAGGCAGCACATGTCTACTATTTTAGGCACATCTATGCGAGATGATCGTAAGGGATTTATTTTTTCTGCGTTTGGTGCATCAGATTTGGGAATAACTGGTGTTAATGAAACAAAAGATTCTGCTTATATTCGTTATTTGTGTATGAATGATAAAAAGTTGCGAAAAGCAATTTATGGAACGTATGCTTCTGTTTTGCCGACTTTGTTTCAGTATGATCCTACTAAGTATTTCATTGAAACTAATAAGAAAGATGAATTGATATTTACTAACTGTGATCTGAAGGCGATGATGCCTTTGATTAGGTATAATATACATGACGTTGGCGGATTGTTAACTAATGATAAAGTTAATAAGATCTTAAAAGAGCACGGTGTTTCTTTGAAACTTGAACTTCCAACTCCTTTTGTTTTTGTTGTAGGTAGATCTGATGGTACTGTGAATTTTATAGGTCAATTGATTTATCCTGAATATATTCATGATGTTATTTTTTCTAATAAACAATTTTTGAAACAGTTTTCGGGTGTGTTTAGATTACAAGAAGTTTATGATAAGAACTATAATCCTTTCTTGCAGATTGATGTGCAATTGAAGAAAAAGCAGCGTAAAAGTAAAGCGTTAGAGAAAAAAGCACATGCTGCTGTTATGCGTTATTTTACTAAATTAAGTACTGACTTTCCACTTAATTTTTCAATATTGCAGAAGAAAACTGGCAAAAGCCCTTTGATTATTAATTTGTATGAGTTTGAAAAGTATCCTCATAAACATGGGATAAAGGTAAAATATGTGTGAGTGATGAATGTGTGTGGTTTTGCGATATTAGTGGTTTTGTGCGTTTTGTGTATGGCGTGGGTTTATTGGAGATTTATTTGGTTCTTTAGAGATCCTGATAGAGTTGTTCCTTCTGGTAATAATGTTGTTAGTCCTGCGGATGGTGAAATCGTTTATGTTAAGAGGATTAAGAAGGGTGTTGTTCCGATTTCCGTTAAGAGGGGTAGAAAAATTAGTCTTAAGGATGATATTAAAGAAAAATCTTATGGCGATAAGTATTTGATTGGTGTGTTTATGAGTCCTTTTTCTGTTCACGTTAATAGGGCGCCAATTGCAGGCAAGGTTGATCATGTCAAGCATTATAATCATAACAATTTGGCAATGACGATAATGTGGTTTAGAACTTTACTAAATATACGGCCTTTTTACAAATATTCTCATCATATGTGGGTGAATGAACGGAATGTTGTGTTGATTAAAGGGAAGTTTCCTGTTTATGTTGTGCAAATTGCAGATTTAGCTGTGAACAAAGTTGTTTGTTGGGTGAAAAAAGGTAGTAAAGTGAAGAAAGGACAAAGGTTTGGAATGATTAAGATGGGTTCTCAGGTTGATGTTGTACTGCCTGCTAATAAAGTTAAAGTTTTAGTTAAAGAAGGGGATAAAGTTAGAGCAGGAGAAAGTGTTTTGGCTAAGATTATCTAGATCTTTTTCTGATATATTCTATATTTCTTATCTATTTTTCCGCCATAGTGTTCTGCAATTTTTCGGGATATTTTGTTTGTTTCTAATACCCATGAGTACTCTAATGTTTGGAAACCTTGTTCTTTCATGTTTCTTAGAAGCTTTACCATCATAAGTTTTCCCAGTCCTTTACCTTTGTATTCTGGTAAAACTGCCATGATGTCGGACTTTACTTCTCCTATTTTATTTCTATTAAAAATGAATTTTATTTTGTTGATGAAGTTTAGCTTGCCTTTGAAGTGTTTAACAATTATGTTTACGTTTGGAAAGCTAAGGACCAGTCCACAGTCTTTTTTCTTTTTCTCGTCGTAGATGAAGAATGCTAAGTGAGGGTTATTGAGCATAGGAACATCTTTCCATTGGAATTCTGCTTCTTCTATCTTGTGTGGTCTGAATAATGTGTGTTTTGTTGGTTTGAACGCTGCGTTTATTATTTTTGTTCCAATGTGACAGTCATCTACTACTTTGTCGTTTCTTATTGGTCTGAAGTGGATGTGTGTGGGTTGGTTAATTACTAAATCTTTATCTTTTACTTGAGAAATATCTATTTTGTAAGATAATGTATCTACTAGTTTTTTTAATTTGCATGATTTCATTAAATCTTTATAGTATTTAGGATGGTAGTTCATTAGTGGTGCAATGATTTGTGGTTCGTGTTCTAGTAGTAGGCCACATTTGTGTCCAATGTTTCCATCGATTGGTCCCCATATTTCTTTGATTTTGTTTTGTTTGATGTATTGTTCTGCTGCATTTAGTAGTGCCTTAGCAACTTCTTTATCATTAATTGATTCGAAACAGCCGAAGTAACCAACTTTCTCAATCTTTTGATAGAACGGATCAATGAATGCTGCGATTCTTCCAACTGTTTCTTTATTCTTTATTGCGATAAAAAGTTTTTTCTTTACATTGTCCCAGCAAGGGTTGGAGTCTGAGAAGAATAATTCTTCATCTTCATCTATTGGATGTACCCATTCTGGATCGTTTTTGTATATTTTTACAGGAAGTTTGAGAAATTCTGCTATGTTTTCTCGAGTTACTTCTTTTATTTCAATCATGCCTTGTTTTGGTTAGTTATTGATTATAAGTCTTTGGTTTAGAGGGCTTTAAATAGGGTTTTTCTGGGCTTTAGTAAAGCATTTAAATTATAAGTGAGTATCTTTTTCTAATGGTTCATAGTGCAGTAGGAGGAGCGAGCGCAAGCTCTCTAGATGATGTTCTAGATAGGGTTCTGAGAGAGGGTGAAGATCGTAAGGCAATTAAGCATAAACTTTCTAAAACAATTTCTGGTAGAAGTTTACTTATAGATCTGGATGTTATGAGGGCCAAAGTTGTTGGTAAGTACGAAAAAAGACCTAACCTTAAAAAAATGGAAGGGGGGCGGGTGTTAAGTGATTTTTCTTTTGTTGATTGGTATTCTTCTGTGAGTTTTTTTTGGGATGGATTGAGAGAAAATAGATTGTTTCAAATATATGCTTTGGCTGCAGAAAAGGATGATGTTTTAGAGTGTAGTGATGAAAGATTAATTCGTTTGTTTTCTTCTCCGTTCAAAGGAATTCCTTATGAAGTTATGGAAGATGTTTTTATGCATAATCTGTTGCAATGGGCTGCATTGCTTGATCCTCCCGATCCTTCAATTACTTTGTCTGTAACTACTGAGACGCATCGTCATGTAAGAGATGTTGATCAATCTACTGCTTTTTCTATTCCTGAAAACATTGTTGCACTGACTCATGTTTTGAGTGAAAGATTTAATACAGTTCTTGATATGAGACATGTTGATCTTGGCGGTCCTGAACCCGGAGCATCTGTTCAGATGGGTGAATATTCTGTTAGAAATAGTCTTTGGGACGAATGGTTTACTCAAGGTATGATGTCTGTTTCTCCTTTAGTTTCTTCTATTCCTATTTTCGGGTGGAGGGCTAAACCATTTAAGCATGTTGCAACTCATTCTCAATCTCGTGTAGAAGATACTGTTGATCGATTAAATACTTATTTTGGTACTGGTTATGAACTGCGCAGAGACGGTACGTCTGTTTTCTTAGATGGTAAATATTTTGGAAGGTATGTTAGATTGCTTGATCCGCAACGCCCTGTTGATCGGGGTTGGGGGTATGATCTTGAAACCTTAGAACATGCACTTGCACCGCAAGTGGCAGGGGGATCGACTTCTCGAAATTTTGGGGTGTTATCTAACTATTCTCAACAATTAGATCCAAGATTGATTGGGATGCCTGGATTGCAGGTTGGTTTACTCTGTGAACTGGATGAAGATTTAAAATTGCATGGTAAGAGAATCTTTCGCAGAGGGGTTTTTTATAATTGTCCTGCTTGTTTTGATCATTATTACTATAAGCCAACAAATAGATTTTGGAGAGCTTTTTCTCGAAAGGCGGCGCGTGTTGTACTTGCAGGAAAGATTGATGAAGCTAATCAAGCGTACTCGGCGCGAATGGGTCAGTCTCTTGTTGAAAGATCTAGATTGGTTACTGAGAGGGTTGAGTCTCAGTTGGAGACTATGGGTGCTCGAGTTAGTGAGGCCGAGGCTGCTCGAAGAGCTGCAGAGGCTGATGCGGAAGTTGAGAGATTAACTGCTACTCAAGAAGCTGCTTTCGTTGAAAGAAAGCGAGTTAAGAAGAAAGCGCATGATGGGAAAAACTTAGCAAATCCTTTGACGATTAATGCGTTTAGATGTTTAAGAGATTCTTTGTCTTCTTATTTGGGAGATTTGGTCTTGATTGCGGGTGACCGATATAATGATGATGGCTTTTTGTATGATGGTCTTGATTATTTGGTTAGTGCGCCAACGAATGAAGTTCCGTCTAATATTAAGAAGGATGCTTTCAATTGTCAACAAGCTGTGAAACTTAGAGATCTTCTTGAAGATCTTATGGCGGGTACAGAACGCAAAGGTAAGTTTGTTATTATTGACTATAAAGGATTTATTGATGAGATTGTTGCACACTTATCTCCACGAGGACATGCACAAATAATTAATCAAGTACCTGAACATATCTATGTTAATGTTGAGCGAGATGTATTGATGGCGGCGATGTTAAATTTAGTTGATAACGCCGCTGAGGCATCTGTGCGGGGTAAAGTATTTATTACTGCTGAAGAAAATCCGTACACTCTAAGTGGAAAATCTGATTTGGTTAAGACCATTATAACTCAATCAGGAGATCTTGATGCTAAGCTAGCTGTAAAATTGACAGACGGTTTAGAGGTACCTTCTTCTAAAAAAGATGGTCATAGTATTGGAGCAATTGCGAGTCACGAGATGATTACAGGGGGATTGGGCGGTTTAATTCGATATATTACTAATGGACCAACTAAAGGCGCGAGAGTAGAAGTTTATCTTCCAGGTTTAAATGACGATTTATTCTATAAGGTTTCTGAGATTGGTGGACCTCAAGCATATTATGCTGATTTAGAAAGAGAAGCAAAAAGAAAATAAAAAAGAATAGACCTATTCCGCTCCAGGTCTTTTTCTTGTTCTTTGTTGTAGATAAAGTCTTTCGACCCCGTGCTCTTCTTTTAAGTCGTCAAAATGTTTTGCTATGACTTGTTCAGGTGCATCTCTTGCAACTGCTGCATCTTTTGCTGCATGTGCATCTATTATTTGAGTTACTCTGTCACCATAAGCTACATCTCTTTTGTGACCTGTCCAAATTTCAACTCCGTGATCTGCTCTAGTTGCATAGTCTGTTCCCATATCTCTTTCGGAAGTCAAGACCTGTACAACGATTTCTCCTCCGTACATTGCTGCGGCAGCAATAATTGAATCTAATGCGCCTCCGCCGGAAATGTCTTCAGGAACATCAGAAGGTTCTTGCCCGGCTAGTTGTACTGCGTCAGCTCCTTCTGCGTATGGTTTTATTGCATCTGCTTTGTACTCAAAATTCTTATCAAGTACTACATAAACTCTTTTACCACCTGCTTGTTCAAGTGTTGTTTGCCATGCGCTTGGCGCCATTACTTGAGTAATGTCTAAATCTAAAACTTTGTGGCCTGCAGTTTCAAGAGCTTGTCTACCTTCAGCTACTAATTTTTCTTCATCATCTACTAGAACGCAAATTGTTGTTGCTTTAGTCATATTATAATCCCTCCTAATGAATTAGTAAGAAAAAGGTGTTGTTTTTTCTTTTAAGCATTGCTGTTCTGGTGTATATATGTAGTGTTGCGGTAGACAGCTTTCGTTATTCTACCCGCAATGTTTAAAAAGCCCTAATTTAGGGATACTAATTGATGGCAAAGAAACAGAATGTTGTAGTGTTTTGTGCACACCCTGATGATGAAATCATAGGTGCGGGCGGAACTATTGCTAAATATTCTAAGGAAGGATATAATGTTTATGCAGTTATTTTCTCATATGGTGAAGGAAGTCATTGGTGGTTAAAAAAAAAATATACTGCTGAGATGAGAGTAAAAGAGTCTCAAGAAGCGGGTAAGGTTGTTGGCGTTAAAGATACTGTGTTTCTGGGTTTACAAGATTTACATTTGACTAGTGAGATTAAACAACCAAGAGTTAAACAAATACTTAAAGATATTATGAAAAAGTACAAGCCGGTTAAGGTTTTTACTCACTCTATGGATGATGTTTTGTATAAAGATCATAAGGCGGTTCATGAGATTATTACTACTTTTTTAGATGAAATTAAATACTCTGGTGAGTTGTATGCTTTTAATATATGGACGATGAATGTTAGAAAGACTGATTCGCCGAAATTAATTGTTGATATTTCAGATACGTTTGGTGATAAGATTAAATCATTAAAATGTTTTAGTAGCCAGTGGTTGGCTCTAGCTCAATTAACTCCTGCAGTATACGCTAGAGCAATGAAGAATGGTTTCAAGCATGGCTATCGTTATGCTGAAGAGTTTTATAAGCTAAAATGAAAAAGCTCTTAATTGCATCGGATTGTTTTCTCCCGAGATGGGATGGTATTGCCAGATTTCTTGCTGAGTTGTTACCTTATTTAGCTAAAAAATACAAAGTAACAGTTATTGCTCCGGCTTACGAAGGTCATGTTGTTGAAATAAAAGGGGTGACTGTTGTTAGAGTACCGTTGCATAAAATGAGGGTTGGTGACTTTGTTCCTGCTACTCTTCAACCCAGGAAAATTAAAAAACTGGTTAAGGATGCGGATATTGTTTGGTCACACACCATAGGATCGATAGGTGCGATGGCAATAAAGTATGGTAAGAAGTATAAGAAGCCAACAATTTCTTTTGTTCATTCTTATGAGTGGGAGTTGGTTTCAAGAAGTATTTTTGAAAGGCCTTTGCTTAAAAAGTTCTCTTTAAAGTCTATTAAATGGTTGACTAGGCACTTTTACAATAAATGTGATTTGCTTTTAGTTCCTTATGATGGATTAATTGATGAGTTGAGAAAAGTTGGTGTTAAGTCTAGGATGGATTTAGTGCATTTGGGTGTAGATGTTAAGAAATTCTGTCCTCCGAAAAATAAAAATATTGCAAAATCTAATATTGGTATAAATTTCAGGAAAAAAGTTATTGGCTATGCTGGTAGGATTGCGAGAGAGAAAGATTTGACTACGCTTTACAATGCGTTTTCGATTCTTAGAGAGAAAAGAGATGACGTGATGTTATTGGTTGTCGGTAAAGGATTGCCTTTTAATTCTATTTTTAAGGATTCTTCGAATATTATAGAGGTTTCTGGTACGGATAATGTGATTCCGTATTATCAAGCGATGGATGTGTTTGCTTTATCTTCTCTTACTGAAACAACTTCTCTTGCTACTATGGAAGCAATGAGTTGTGGTGTTCCAGTTGTCACAACTGGTGTTGGTTTGATTAAGAAATATGTGAAAAGAGGGTTAAATGGTTATTTGTTTGAGCTGCGTAATGCCGAGCAAATGGCTGCGCATCTAGCTAAAATTGTTAAGAATGATGATTTAAGAAAAGAAATGGGTAGTCATGCTAGAAAAACAATTATGTACAAATATTCTTGGGACAAAACTGTTAAAGAAATTATGGATGTTTTATCTGAATTCTAAACTTTAAGGCTGACAACTTTACTTACTCCGTGTTCGTCCATTGATACGCCGTATAGTCTATCTCCTTCTGAAATTACTGAATCATTATGGCTTATTACCACGTATTGTGCTCTGTCGCAGTATTTCTTTACTAGTTGTGCCAGCCTTTCGGAATTCTTTTTGTCTAGAGCTGCATCAACTTCGTCCATTATGTAGAATGATGCTGGATCGTGTTCTTGGATTGAGAAGATAAATGCTAGTGCAGTCATTGTTTTCTCTCCACCCGATAAACTTCTGATGTCCATAAACTTGTTACCTGAGATTTTTACTTTAATTAATACGCCGCCGTCAAATGGCTGTTCTTTATTTTCTAGAACCATTGAGGCATCCCCTTTTGTGGATAATGCTAGGAAGATGTTTTTGAAATGTTCATTAACGCCTTCGAACGTTTTCATGAACTGTATTACTTTTTTGCCTTCAATTTCATCCATCATGGCCATTACATCTTCTTTCTCTAATCTTAGTCTTTCTTTCTTTTCAACTAAGCTATGGTATTCTTTTTCAATTTGATCATAGATTTCTAGAGATCTCATGTTAATGCTACCCATACGTTCTATTCTTCGTTCTGCGTTGTAGATCTCTTGTTTTAGTTGGTCGACGGACTTGTTCATAATTAAGTCAACATCTTTGTAAGGTTCATATTCTTGTCTTAGCGCTTCAAGTTCTGCTTTGAACTTTGCACTTTCTAATGAGATTGCGTTTATTTTGTGTTCTGCTTGTCTTGAACGTTCGTCATATGTACCCAATTTAGTTTCTTGTTTGCTTACTTCGTCACTAAGTTTTTGTCTTTGACCAAATAATCCTTTAAATTGTTCTTGGAATCGTTTTTGTTCTTTTTCTTTAGATGTTAGTTCTGTTTTCAAGCTAGAAATGTGTTTTTTAGTAGATTTTATACTCTCGGTGATGTTTTCTTCTTCACTTTTGAGTTCTCTCTTGACTTTGTTTAAGTTTGATATTTCTGGTTCTAATATGTTTTTAACTTGGGCTTTGATGCTGTTTAACTCTGCTTCTGTCTTGATCATGGTTTCGTTAAGTTCTTTTCTTTTCTCTTCAAATGCGTTTAATTCTGCAATCAAAACAGGGTTTCTTAGTTCGTTAATCTTGTTTCTTAACTCTTGTTTGGCTATCTTGTTTTGGGCCAATTCTCGATTCATTCCACTAAGGGTGTTCTGGACTTTGTTTATGTCGCTGTCCATCTTTTCTGCTTGTTGTTCTAGTTCTTTTCTTAGTTTATTGTTAGCTTCTGTGTCTCCTGAGTCCAGATGTAGTATCTTTTCAAGTTTGATTATGTCTCCTTCTAGATGTGCTTTGAATTCTCTTAATTTTACGATCTCTTCTTCATTGACAGATTTCTGTGTTTGTATTGAGGATATCTTTATTTCCATCTCTTCTGAGACTTTTTCATATTGTTTCAGTGATCTTGATACTTCTTTTTCTACAAATCCTAAACCTTTCTCTCGTTTTCTAAAACCGCCTTGCATTGCTCCTGATACCTCTGCCGTATCTCCATCAAGAGTAACCATTTTAGCAGAACCAATCCCAATTCTTCTTGCTGTTGTGATGTTCTCAACGACCACCGTATCTGAGAAAACGTATTCAAATACATTCTTGAACTTTGAATCGTACGTGATTAAATCAATGGCTAGGCCGTGTGCCCCATTTGATCTTGATAATACTTTGACTTTGGGGTCGCTAGTTCTGCCTTTAATTTTGTTTAATGGTAAAAATGTTGCAATACCTAATTTATTTTCTTTAAGGAATGAGATGCATTTAGAGGCAACTGCGTCGCTTTCTACTACTACGCTTTTGATTTTAGCTCCCGCAGCGACTTCTAGTGCTAAAGAGTATCTGGTTTGAACTTCTCCTAACTCGGAGACAGTGCCGTAGATCCCGGGGATGCTTTTCTTTTCTTCTAATATTCTTTTAAGTGCGATGTTTCCTGCTATCTTTTCTTGAATTCCTACACTTCTGTTTCTTAGTTTAGCTAGCTCTTCGTTGGCCACCATTAATTTTTTTCTGGATTCCCCTAATTGAGCGGCGTAGCTTGAATCGTCATTTATTCTCTTTGATAATTGTGATGTGGTTTTCTTGAATTCTTCTTTCTTATATTTGAGTTCTTCTAGTTGAGATTTGTTTTCTTTTTGTAGCTCTAATACTTTGTTTATCTTCTCGTCCACAGATTGAATTTGCATCTCAATTCTATCTTTTTCTCTTAGAAGGTTTTGCTGTTGCTGTCTTGCATCTTGAATTTCTTTTTGTTTAGCTTCTGCATCTGTGTCAAGGATGTCAACTTCTTTCTCTATGTCTCCAAGGTTATCGAGATTATTCTTCTTCTTAAAGTCTTTAATTTTCTTTTCAATCTCTTCTTTTAGATTTGCAGCAGACTGGAACGATTTCTTAGTATCATTTCTTTGTTGGAAGAGGGTATCTATTTTGGCTTGTATCTCTGCCAGGCTTCGGTTAACATTTTCTTTTCTTGTATTAAGTTTCACGATCTCATTTTCGTGATTCTTGACTTTATCTGTAGATGTTGCCAGATCAATTTTTAGTTCTTCTACTTGTTTATGGATTGTGACTTGATCTTTCTCGCCTTTCTGTTCAATTTCTTTATTAATTTCTTCAATTTCTTTCTTCTTTTGTTCTATTAGATATTTGATTTTCTGGATTTCTCCATTTGCTTTGTCTAGTTCTTCTCTTTCTTTTCTAATTCTATTGTCTTGTTTATCAACAGATTCTTGTTTGTTTTTTATGTTCTTGTAAATGTAAGTTGCTTTGTTCTGGGTTATTTTTTGGTTAAGGTCATTGAATGCTAGTGCTTGATCTCTTTCTTTCTTTAGATCTTTAAGTCTTGATTCTCTTTCTGATAGTATAATTTCTACTTCTTTTAGTCTTTCTTCAACTTTGTTTAGTTCATTTATGGCTTTGTTCTTCTTTTCTTCATACATGCCAATTCCAGATATATCTTCAATTAGAACTCTACGATCGTTGGGTGACATTTCACAGAATCGCACAATGTCTCCTTGGAGTATAATGTTATAACCATCAGGATTAATTTTCACTATGCTTAGAAGTTCTATGATGTGATGTCGAGTTCTTGTTACGTCATTTATTTTGTATACGCTTTGTCCGCTTGGTTTTACAAGTCTTGTGATCTTAACTTGATCTTCTTCAGTAGGTAGTTCTTTTTTTGTGTTGTCGAAATAGATACTAACTTCTGCTTCGGATGCTGGTTTTTTACTCTTGCCACCGTTATAGATTAGGTTGGCGGATTTTTCACTTCTAAGTGCTTTTGCACTTGACTTGCCTAATACAAAGCATAGGGCGTCTAGAACATTAGATTTTCCTGATCCGTTGGGGCCAAGAATGACGTTAAAATCATCTCCAAAGATGAGTTCTGTCTTCTTAGCGAAGCTCTTGAAACCCCTCATAACCAATTTATTTATCTTAGTCAATCATATCCCCTTTTTTGCTTTATTTGTTTTTTACGACTTTTATAAAGTTTTTGCTTGTTAATGTCTGTAACGCCAGAATCTTGGCATTTTAGCTGAATATTTCTTTAACATTTCTGAAGTGCATCTTTACGAACTCTTCAGGGTTTCTCTTTGACCTCTTTAGATATTCTAATGCTTCTTTAACATGTGTTGAACCTTTTGGAATATCTATGCCTAGTTCGTTGCTTAATGTTCCTAATTGTTTTAACGCTGCGTCTCTTGCAATGATTGATGCGGCTGCAACGCTGGGGTATTTTGATTCTGCTTTGAATTCTTTGATATCCCCCACTTTACATCCTGGATATTGATCTACTATGTGAGTTCCTTCACCAAGTTCTAATGCGACTTGAGTGTGGAGTGCGTTAAGGAGATCTTGTGAATCATGTTTGTTGTATTCTTTTGGTTTGACGTTTTTTATTGCGTAGTTTTCTTTCCCTACTATTCGTTTTATTTCTTCTGAGAATCCTGCAATCTTTTCATCTTTGATTTTTTTTGAATCTTGTACTCCTAGTAATTCTAATGATTCTCTTGTTTTGTCATCTACCCTTACGGCTGCGACAACTAACCCTCCAAATGTATCGCCTTTTAGAGTTTCATCCGAACCAATGGTGGTGCCTGTGAGGATGATCTTTTGTACTTCTTGTTTTGTTAACTTCTTACCAATTGCTAGGTCTTTAAGTGTGTGTTCAACTTGTTTTTTGATTTCATCACTTGCTTGGATTACTAGTTTTTTTGAATTGTAGAGAATTAATGATGTTTTGGGTTGAAGTCTTTGCATTCTTCGTGTTTCATATTCTGTTTTTAGTTCTATATCGAAGAACCCTTGCTCTCTTAATTTGTCTAGTTGTTTTTTATCGACGTTGATGTGGGTCATTATACTTTATCTCCTAGTTTCCAAAGACTTTCAAAGAATGCTTTGAATGATTTTGCTATGTATTTATTCTTGATATATATTGTGGTTTCACTGTCGTAATCTATTATTTTCAGATGTGGGCCTATAAGTGTTACAGCTGATGCGCTAACTGATTTTAAGACTCTTACTTCTGATAACGGAATGTTTTTTAGTTGTTTTGCATATCTTTCGCTTTCCTCTGCAAATAGTAGTCTTGTTTTTACACCTTTCTCTGCACGTTTTTGATGGAACTGTCTCCAGAATAGGTTGAATTTTTCTGGTTTGTGTTCCACTAATCCCATTGCTGTGTATTCATCACCAGGTTCTGCGTGTTCCAATGTTAGATCTGCTGCATGTTTTAATCCTTTGATCCCTTTATAGACTACTGCGCAACTTTCTTCTTCTGTGAATTTATGTAACTCTTTTAGATCTGGAAGAATGTTTCTGATTTCTTTTTCTCTCTTTTCTAGGTTAGATTTTTTCTCTTCAACAAATTCTAAAAGAGAATCTGGTGTGGCTGCATTAAAATATTTTATTTTTCCTTTTACTATGTAATTCACCAAACCTTTGTTTATCAGTTTGTCAAGTATTTCGTATATTTTGCCAGATGATATTTGTGCGTTTTCTATTATCTTTCCCGTAGTTGTTGAGCCTAATTCTAGTAATGAGAAGTAAATTGTGATTTCGCCTTTAGTGAGGCCTATATTCTCTAATGTTGAAGATAGTTTCTCTTTTTTCATTTACACCTCACTTGGTGGGAGGGAGTATTTATATATTTAATGTATCTGTTAAGTAGTAACAAAAAAGAGGTTGGCTTCTAAAGAGGTCATCTGGAGGCTTAAAATGAATAAACTGATTGTTTTAGCGGTAGCTTTATTGTTAGTGTTTAGCGTATTTACTGGTTGTGGTACAGTTACTGGTGAAGTTGTAAAAGTTGAGAAAGATGTAGTTAAGGTTGGATTCATGGTTCCTCAGACCGGGCCGTTGGCTAGTGTTGGTTATCCTGTTGAAAAATCCCTTTTGTTGGCTTTAGATCAGATCAATATGGGTGGTAAGAAGATTGAGATTGTAGTTGAGGATAGCAGGTGTAATCCAAGTGAGGCTGCAATTATTGCAAATAAGTTTGTTAATGTGGATAAAGTTGATGTAATTGTTACAGGAATTTGTAGCAGTGTTGCATTGGCTGTTGCTCCGATTGCGGAAGCAAACAAAATAATTCATATTACTCCTGTAGCTGCATCACCAAAGATAACATATGCGGGTGACTATGTTTTTAGAATATCTGCATCTTCACGGTTGGCTGCAACTGAAGCTGCAAAGTTGATTAGCTCTCATGAAATAAAAACTGTTGGTGTAATCTATGAAAACAATGATTATCCCATTGGTTATTATGAAGTTTTCACAGAAGAGTTTGAGAAACTTGGTGGGGATGTTATTATTGCTGAGACTTATGACTTTGGTTCTTCAGATATGAGAACTCAAATCCTAAAGGTTAAAGATGCAGAGCCAGAAGCGATGTTGATTTTACCAATTGGTATTCCTGGTGCGGCAATGATGTTGAAGCAAATTAAGGAGCTTGAAGTTGAGTTGCCTGTATATGGCCAAGAGTTGGTGTCTTATGATAGTGTTGTTGCTTTAGCGGGTGACGCAGCTGATGGTGTTACTGCTATTATGTATGACTTTGATCCTGAAGATGTTGTGAGTGCTGAGTTTATAGCTGAGTATGAATTGCATTATGGTGAGGCATTAGTTGATAAGTACTATGGTGCTGTTGGATATGATGTTTTGATGTTATTATTTGAAGGTTTTGAAGTTTGTGATGGTGATGCTGACTGTTTAGTGGAGTACTTGTCGTCTATGGAATCATATTCTGGAGCTGGCGGAGACTTGGAGTTTGAGAATGGAATTTGGGGCCTTTATCGGCCAATACAAATGAAAACTGTTAGAAATGGTGAATTTGTTTTGGTTGAGTGACTTAACTACATATTCGCAGATAATTATAACTTGTTGCGAGATTGTCGATGGTATAGGGGCACATGCCAAAAGACGAAAGATGATTCCAGCTTTGCTTGTAATCTTCGCTTCCCATGATATCATCACATGTGTCTGTTCCAAAATGATCGTAATTATGGGTATTGCCGAAGTGGTGTAATAATTCATGTATGGCTACAAATGCTAAAAAAGACATCTTGCTTTGTAGATAGGGGTGGGAGGGATCCTTATTACTGCAGGCATAGTACTCAACAATGTCGTTAAATACACAAGCTATCCCTGCTTGGTTTTTGCATGAACCATCATCTAAACTTACGTTACTTATATGATTTAACTCTCCTGTGCTTTTGTAATGCTCTAAGTCATAACCACATCCGGAATATATATGAGTCCAATCAATTACAGCACCCCAAATAAGATTTGCACTCTGGTAAGGAGAAACAAAATTATTACAGTATCCTTCTTCGATGAGGTTAGAGGAGGTTATTGCGTAACCTCCATAACTTAATGAGATTGTATTGCTTCTAAAGATAATGACATAATCTGGTGGATTATCATTGTTTTCGTTATAATAATTATCTGCCGTTATTCCAAAATTTGTATGTCTTATTCCGTGTAATTTCACATTTATGTTTGTTTTTTTCGACAGTTCTTTGTCCATAAGACTGATGAAGTCCTCTATTTCTTCATCAGTTATTGTGTAGTCGGTGTCATCTACTATTATGCCAACTTGTAAGTATTTAGGGACCCTTTGATCGACATTCTCTTCTATATAGGTCTTAAAATGGCCTGCCGGTTCTATCACGGGAATATTATGGGTTTCTGTCTGTTCAAATATTTGTGTTGCTATCTGAGGAAGAATATCCCAATCATCAATATTGTTAGAGATTAATCTAATTTTGTTGTCTGTACTGCTTAGCGTATATGTTATTTCCTCAATCACAATTTTATCGCTCAATTTATAGTTATTGCATATGTTGTTTAGACAGATCATGAACTTTGGTATTCTAACAAATCTTGTTGCTTTTGCGTCTCTTATTTTTTTTATCTCGGGTGTTAATTTTTTCTTGAAAAGTACATTTGTTCTGTGAATTTTGACAGTCTTCCCAAGTTCTAAGACTTCCATGTTGGAGTAAATCCACGCATCATTTACATGCGTCATTAATGGTTTTTTTATGATCTCTCCTGTGATTGCTCTAGTTGCCTCTCCAGCAATATCTTTCTCTAATGTGTTTGGTCCCCTAGAAACAATAATAAATATTCCTACAATTGCAACTATAGAAACTATCATTACTAAATAAAATGCATGATTGTTGTCGTTAATAAAATTCACCTCTTGTTCTGCTAACTTATAACTCTTAAGGCACTATTCTTTAAATGTATTTCTATATGATTTTATTTTTTTGCTATTCTCTTGAAAGTGTCATAGTATGACCTAAATCCGTCAACGACTTCTTTGCTTTCTATTAAGAAGCCGGTGGGTTCTGATGTTAGGAAGAAAATAAATGCTTTGTTTTTGTAAAATACTGTTGTCATGTTACTCATTAAATGCGGGGGGAGGTAACGAACTTCCGAGTTGAGGGCGGTAGTTTCTACTAGTGTGCCTCTTGTATCTGAGTTTACTAGCATATTTAATTTGATTTTTTTATCTGCTCTTTGTTGGTGGTATTTATGAAAAAAGGATCTTATGCCCATTGCGTGATCTCCATAATTTGCACCAAGAACAAAATATTCATCTCCTGGATTTAGCTCATCTAATATGTTTAGGTAGAAATTTTTAATTGCTTTGATGCCTTTATGGATTGAAGCTTCGTTCTTGTTCTTCGCTAATTCTCTTTTAATTTCAAGTTGCGGAATTAGTTTCTCAATTTCGATTTCTTGTTCTTGTATTGTTCTTTTTTTCTCTTGTAGATATTCTTTTAGTCTTGAAGGAGATTGTGTATCGTAGTAGCGAGTTCCAGATTTGATAACAAAATTAACTAATCCTTTTTGCATCAGCCTTTCTAGTATTTCATAAATCTTTGATGATGTTACTTTTGATTTTTCTATTATCGGTCCCGCGGTAGATGATCCTAGTTCTAATAATGCTAAATATACCTTTATTTCAGAGTCTGTTAGGCCAATTTCTCTTAGTAATTCTGTGTTCATAGGGGTTTTATAGCTTGAATTCTATTTAAGTGTTTCTATTCAACCCCCTGCGGGGTGGGGGATGTTTTATATCTTTATTTTGCTCTTGGTGAAGTAGGTGTTTTGGCGTTAAGTTGTTGGAGGTAAAAATGAAATTAAGATTATTGTTAGTAGCGTTAGCTTTGATGTTTATAGTTGGATGTGGGGTTACTGGTGAAGTAGTTAAGCAAGAAGAAGTTTATACTATTGGGGCGGTCATGCCAATGAGTGGGGCGAATTCTGATTCTTATGGTGTTAGGGTGTGGAGAGGCGTGCAGATTGCGCAAGATGAAATTAATTCTAATGGTGGAATAAATGGTAAACGTTTAGAGATTATTATGGAAGATAGTATGGCTCAACCTAAGGAAGCGATAAAAGCATTTCAAAGTCTAGCCGCAAGAGGTGTTAGTGCAGTGATAAGTGATGTGACTGTTAATAGTTTGTACATTGCGCCATTTGCTGAGCAATCACAAATTCCTATATTTACTCCGGGTTCTGCGGTTCCTCACTTGAGATATGCTGGCGATTTTACTTTTAGGGCCAAGGTTGCTGGCGATGTTGAAGCTTTTAAGATTGCTGAAAAGTCGGTTTCAGTTCTTAATGCTAAGAAAGCTGCAGTTATTGTGAAGAACTCTGATTATGGTGTTGGGTTAGGAGATGCTTTTGTGAAGAAGTTTGAAGAGTTGGGCGGCGAGATTATTGCTTATGAAAAGTTTGAGACCGGAGATCATGATTTTAGAACTTATCTTTTGAAAATAAAGTCGGGTGATCCTGATGTTATGTTTTTTGTGTCTCATTCAGAAGAAGGGGGTCTGATAGTTAAACAAGCAAGAGAGTTGGGTATTGATGTTCCATTTATGATTAATCCGTCTTCGTGGGGTCCTGAAGTTTATCAGATTGCGGGAGAGGCTGCTGAAGGAATATATTCCTTTTATGAGTTTGATATGGAGAGCGATAATCCTAAGACTAAACGTTTTCGAGAGAAATATATTGAGATTGCTGGGAAGGAACCAACAATTCATCCTTACTTGGCTTATGATATTGTATATATCTATGCCGGGTTGTTAGAGCAGTGTGGTGAAGATCCGGTCTGTATAAAAAACGGATTATACGGGGTAGATCATGAAGGTTCTTCTGGTCGTCTTAGATTTGATCACAATGGAGATGTTATAAGAGATGAAAGCGATTTTATCTTGAAAGTGTTTAGGGATGGCGAGTTTGTAGATGCTTAAAAATCTCCTAAACCTTTTTGTTCTTTTTTTCTTATTATATTTTTGTAACTTTCCCAAGTTTGTCTGAATATTTCAGGAAATTTCTTAAAATTTTTCTTAAGAAAATCTTGAGTTTTAGGATCTGAAGGATAGCCTGATCCGCAGTCTCCGTATTTCTTTTTTATTGCTTCAATCTCTGCGTCTCTTGTTACTTTTGCTAAGATAGAAGCTGCACTGACTACCGGATATGTATCGTCTGCTTTATGTTCTGCAATCACGTTCGTTTTGTCTTTGAGTTTTTGTTCAACATATTGTTTGTATTTTTCTGGAACGGTTGATGGACAATCTAATATGACGCCATCAGGTTTTAATTTTTTTATTATTTCTACAGATTTGTCTGCTTCTAACCAGTTTAAGTTAGATGATGGACTTCTTAGAGTTTCATCAATTTCTTCTGGATGTATGATTAGAATTTCATATTCTACGCCTAAGTCTTTAATCTCTTGAAATAACTCATTTCTTCTTTTTTCCGTAAGTTGTTTAGAATCTTTTACGCCTAATTTGATTAGTTTTGGTTCGTCTTTTTCATTGATCATTACCCCTGCAATAACTAATGGTCCGATGACTGGTCCACGTCCTGCTTCGTCAATACCTACAATAAGTGTCATTTTGTTTTAGTTTATAGTTATGTTTAAATATGCTTCTGTTAATGAATATACTATGAGACTAGCATTTTTTATGATTTTGTTGCTTTTGTTTGTTGTAGGTTGTTCTAATAATGTTGTAGAGGAGAGTGTGGAGCTAGAGCCGATTAAGGTTGGAGTGGTAGGTCCTTTTGCAGGTCCGATTGCGTTTTATGGTGAACGTATGCGGGACGGATTTGAAATGGCTCTCGAAGAAATTAATTCTTTAGGTGGTGTTAATGGTAGATTAATTGAGTTGGTTTACGAAGATGATGGTTGTAGACCTCAGAATACTGTTAATGCCGTTCATAAATTAGTTGAGATGGATGATGTTGTTGCTTTGTTGGGTCCATTTTGTGGTTCTTCTGTTAAAGCTGCGGCAAATTTGGTGGATGAGAAAAAAGTTTTTCTAATTACTCCTGGGGATAATTTTGGTAAGTTGACTAAATATTATTTTAGTACGAGATTTTTGATAGGTCGCGAAGGTGAAGAATTGGCTAAAGTTGCTTTTGAGTCTGGTGTTCGAAAAGTGGGTGTGATTCACATTGACAATGATTGGGCGCAAGCTTATATTGGGGCTTTTGGTAGTACGTTGAGGAATTTAGGTGGTGAGTTGACAGTTGTTGAAAGTTATGATTATTCGGATTCTGATTTTAGAACTCGGTTAGCTAAGATTTCTGAATCTGGTGCTGATGCAATACTTGTTCTTTATGGTAGGGGCGGATTAATATTTAATCAGATGAGGGAGTTGGGTTTGAATTTAACTTTGTTGTCTGATATGGCTGTCGAGGAACCGTACGAGATTCAAGGTGCGGCTGGTGCTGATGAAGGGGTATTGTATGTTTATTCTGGTATTGTTGATAAAGGGTTTGAGTCTGAGTTTATGTCTCGTTATAATCGTAGTAGTGGTATTGTTAATAGAGATAGCTATGATGCATTGATGATATTGAAGAATGCATTAGTCAAATGTGAAAATTCTAAGTTCAATAGTGATTGTTTAGGCGCGTATGTTGCAATGTTGAGAAATTATCAAGGTGCGTCTGGTGTTTTAGACTATGATTCTGTTACTGGCGGTTTTGGTAAAGTTTTAGCTCCTAAAGTTATTAGAAATAGTATTCCTATGGCTTACTCTTAGCTGTGTTCCACATCCAATCAAACATCATTTTTTGTGTTTTAGCGTAATCCTCACTTTCAATTATCATTCCTACTAATTCAGTTCCAACATTTATTACTGCAACTTTATTTGCGTATACATATAGAAGGGTTGGTACACTAAAATCCATTACTTTGTACTCTGTGAGTTCTTTTGTTAGTGGTTCTTTGTCAATAATTAGTTTAGCCTTCATTTTCAGTTCAACTCTTTTTAATATGAAGTGTTTAAACATAAAATCAATTTTTGATCTGACTTGTTCAACTGATGCAATGGCTATGAAATCCTCTCCAACGTTAAGAATGTCTTGGAAAATATTTTTGATTCCTTCTGTACCTGAATATACGGTCATTGTCGGTTTAATAGAAACAGATTTGTGAATTGATAATAGGTCTGGCATGATTTCTTGAATTCTTCTTTCTTTTTCTTTTAATCCTTGTAATAATTTTTCAGGGCTTGCTACAATAAAATGTTTTTTCTTATCTCTTATTACTGAGCTGACTAAACCTTTGTCTTCTAATGATTTTAGGACTTCGTACGTTAAGGTTCTGTAAGTGTTGGCTTTGTTGGCTATATCTGTTACGGGTGATTCTCCTAACTTTAGAACTGCTAGATATACGTTTGCTTCGTTGTCTGAAAGCCCATACTCTCTTAGCGCTTCTTTCATTGGTATTTGTGTATTCTATGAGATATTTAAATGTTGTCATATTTTATTTACGACAAATTCTTATATAGTTTCTTTACTCTTTGATTATTAGGGTTTAGGCATTCTGTTGGAGGTACTACAAATGAAATTTAAGATAGCTTTAGCTTTATTTATGATCATTATTTTGGGTGGTTGCGGTTCAAGTCAAATTACTGCTCAAGTTGTTGAAGATGATGTTATCAAGATCGGTGCGGTTCAACCTTTTACTGGGAAGGCGGCATGGCATGCAGAGAATGTTAGAAAAGGTGTTGATTTAGCTGTTGAAGAAATTAATTCTAAAGGCGGCATTAGCGGTAAAAGATTAGAAGTTGTGTATGAGGATAGTATGTTTGATAAGACTAGGGCTTTGTTGGCACTTAGAAAATTAATTGATAATGACAAAGTTTCTGTTGTTATTGGTCCTACAAGTTCATCAAACGTTATGGCTGTAGCTCCAGTTGCTGAGATCTCGCAAACTGTTGTTTTTTCTACGGTTGCATCTGCTCCTAGAATTCGTGATGCAGGAGATTTTGTTTTCAGGAACAGTATAAGTGGAGATGTACATGGAAAGTATATGGCTGAGTATGCTTATGATGTGTTGGGTGCGAGGACTGCGTCGACGTTGTTTTTGAATTTAGCTAATGGTGTAGATTACAATGATGCGTTTGTTACAAGATTTAGGGAACTGGGTGGTGAGGTTATTGTGCAGGAGTCTTATGATAAATCTGTTAATGATTTTAGAACACAGTTGATTAAGATTAAGTCATCCGATTCGGATGTTGTTTATTTTGCTGGTTTGTCACTTGAGTTGGCTGTTAAACAAGCAAAAGAATTGGGTATTGAATCACAAATCTTAGCGCCTGTGATTATTGAAAGTCAAGATTTACTTGATGTGGCTGGTGAAGCGGCTGATGGTATACTTTACACTGCACCTGCATTCGATCCTGAGAGTGATGATATGATCATTGGTGATTTTGTTGATGACTTTGTTACTCGTTATGGTGATTTGCCTGAGAGAACTGCAGCAGATAGCTATGATGCTGTTATGATTATTGCTTTAGCTCTAGAAGTTTGTGGCCAAGACTCTATCTGTATTAGAGATGAGTTATATGGTGTTACTGACTATAGGGGTGTCGGAGGATTGACTACGTTCGATGAATTTGGAGATGTGTCTAAGCCTCTTGCAATAAAAATGGTAGAAAAAGAAAAATTTGTTTTTGTTTAATCTTGACAAAGACTTTAGTGGTCTAGTTTCCTAGACCTTTTTTGTCTTTTGTAAAAATTATTCTTCTGCTAGAGCAACGTTTACAGCCTTTAGGCCTCTATCGCCGTCAGCAACTTCGAAAGAAACATTATCATTCTCTCTGATTACAACGCCTTCGTTAATACCAGTTTGGTGTACAAAGTAGTCTTTTCCATCTTCAGCTTCAATAAAGCCAAATCCTTTTTGTTCGTTGAAGAACTTTACTCTTCCGTTCATTTTTTATTACTCCACTAAAATTTTTTATCTTAGTTTTTATGTTTTTTCACTGTGTCTTGTTTTTACACTCGATACAGTGACTGTTTCTGCTATTCCTTTAATTTACTCTTTATATAATGTTCTATTTTGTATTTGGTGTTTATTTTCAATATGGAAATTAAACTCGTTGTCCCTCTTAAGTGGTGTCTTTGCGAAATCTTTATAAAGCGCAGAACCTCTCTATTTAGCTATTCCGCAAAAAAATGGCTTTAAATCCTTTCAGTCGATTTGGTAGAGTTATTAGCACTGCTGTACTTGCTAGTATGTTGTTTGGATGTAATCCTAGTGCTCCTGTCAGTTCAGGCTGGGAGATGAGGCGTAATATTTCTCAGGAATCTCCACTTGATAAAATAGAAGTTCTTCAAAAGCTTGCTAATGTTTATGCTCAGCGTGATGGTGATCATTGTACGACTGCTTATTTTTTCGGTAACTTCTTTGCAGATGACCAAGAGAATATTAAAGAGGATAATTATGTTGGTTGTGATGACTTAAGTGGTCACTGTGTTTGTGGTGGTAATTCTTCTGATTATAAAGATCATTTGCGACGTTATGGTTTGAGTGATTCTATGGAAGAGATTCTTGCTGGAAAAGAAGTTACTAATGCTAGTGGTATTGTGCATGATATTTTGCTTTACAACATGGATTATAATCGGACTGCTTTTTTTGTACAATTGGCAGAATGTTATGTTCGGGATCCTGATGAGAATTTTTCTGATCTGATAAGACAAACTGCTTCTTCTTTTACTCCTGTGGAACCTGAGTTCTGGGATTTGTATGATAACTTTCTTGATGATAGAGATCGTAAATTTCTTACTGATTATGGTTCTCCTGCTTTTATGGTTGCAGTGCGTGATAATGTTGAAGGTTTGATTGATCAATTCGAAGATTGTACTGATGATGGTAATTACAGTACGGTGGTTGGTACTCCTGCTGAACATTTATGTGGATTGCAAGATAATCTTGATCGTATTAGTGATGATTTAGATTTAGTGCGAGATTTTTCTGAGAAGAATGGTCTTCCTATTGGTTTTGTCTATCATACTTTGGGCGACTATTCAAGAAATGTTAGATCTGTGGTGGCTGCGCCGACTCAACAAAAGAGACAACAACAACGAGAGCATTACATTGATGCTCGTCGTCTTGCTTTTGCTGTTCTTCCGCATTTGGAAGATATAATTCAGAATGGTGTTGATAGGGTTTTCATTGCAGATAGAGGTGCAAGACCTATTGGTAAGATGATGCAAGCAATGTCTGCGACTTTAGATGTTAAGTTAGATGCAAGTGTGGATTATTTTAAATTTACTTCTGCAAAAAAAGTGACTGAAGCTTATGTTAGAACTGATGATTTTGCAGATAGTTATTCTGGTGATGTTGGTGCTGTTCGGAAAGCATTAGGAGATATTTCTGCTTTACGAAAAAAAGAGAAACAGTATAGGCAGAGCGGTGATGAAGAGAAGATGCGTGTTGCGAGAGATGAGCTAGCTCCTGTTTTAGATGTGATGGAGGAAAGACATTTTTGGATTTATTCTATGTTGAATTCTAATGCGAAGCAGCTCCAGTTAGATGCTTTTAGATCTAGGTTTGGTGATGTCAAGCCTGGAGAGAAGGTTTATGTTTATGATGATTGGGTAAAAGGTGGAGATACTAAGCGGGAAGTTGAAGAGTTGTTTGCGGAGTTTGGTGTTGAAATTGAGTTTAGAGCCTTCTTAGATTCTAGAGGGAATACTTCTTCGGATCGTGCAAAGGGATTATCGATTAAGATTAAAGATGCTTTTGATGAAATGTATGCTGAGAATACTGGTTGGATGGATAGAGTTTTTTGGCATAATAAAGATATTGAATTAGGGGTTCACTATGGTATTGATTTGAAAACTCAAGATGTTGAGGGTTTGTTTACTCCTCATAGAGTTGAAAGTACAAATATTTTATATTCATTGCCCGCGCCTAAAGAACGGTTTTATTCTACGGCTGAAAGGATGTCGATTGCGGAAGACATTGTCGTAAATTATGCTGTTCTTGGGCCTGAGGCATCTCTTGATGAGGTTTTGGCAGTTAAGCAAAAAGTGTTTGATGTTCTTGAAAGGTTTAATTCAAACGTCGAGAACTACGAAGCAACTCAAAGGCAATTAACAGGTTTAATTAGCAGAGAGTTTTATGCGCGAATCAGAGAAGGTGCTGAGTATGTTGCGGGTGTTGTTGAAGGTGCTGGCGTGTCGAGATCTGTTCTGGCAGCTCATCTTTCTGGTGATTATGTTGATGCGCCAGAGGGTTTGTTAGAACGAGTTGCACATAAATTTAGAGAAGATAAGGCACTTTGT
>Ga0209249_1000162_pt1 | contig 90276 bp, 108 predicted proteins | sample SaaInlV_200m_DNA_4_FD_184653 | JGI IMG/M metagenome (GOLD analysis project Ga0209249, IMG submission 184653) | Marine microbial communities from expanding oxygen minimum zones in the Saanich Inlet - SI037_S3LV_200m_DNA (SPAdes) (version 2) | ecosystem: Environmental > Aquatic > Marine >... | reverse complement strand
CCAGGAATGATTAAATTAGTTAATTCTATATGAACTGTTTTCATTCTTTTTATTTCCCGTATTGTTTTTAGAACTGGAGCTAATGATGCGGCACAATATTGTTTATAGAAGTCTTCGCTGAATGATTTTATGTCTATGTTAACTGCATCTATATACTTGTAAAGTTTTCTCACAGGATCTCGATTTATGTATCCATTGGTAACCATTACGTTCTTTAATCCTTTTTCGTGTGCAAGCATAGCAGTTTCATACACATATTCGTAGAATATTGTTGGTTCAACATAGGTGTAAGAGATGCTGTCGCAGTTATTCTCAATCGCCAATTCAACTATTTTTTCTGGAGAAATTGTTCGTTTAGGTCTATCATCCGGTGAGGCTCTCGCAATTTCCCAATTCTGGCAGAACATGCAACCTAAATTGCAACCCACCGTTGAGAATGAAAACGTTTTTGTTCCAGGCATAAAATGCGCCAGAGGCTTTTTCTCAATTGGATCTACCGCGAGCGAAGTAGGATGTGAGAAGACTAAAGAATAGAGTTTTCCGTCTATGTTTTTCCTGGCTTTACAAAACCCTGTTTGATCTAAAGGTATTGCACAGTTTTTGGGGCAAAGCAAGCACTTTAGTTCGCCATGCATTATTTCCCAAAACATTGCCTCTTTCATGTAATTCGTTCAGTAATGGAGGTTTATAAACCTATACATAAGTTTGCAGAATAGAAATCCACACAGTATTTAATTTCATAAGATAAAAGCGAGGTTAGTTTAGAATACAAAGAAATTAGAAACACGTTTTTTGATGATGATGAAATTGCAAAGATAGTCACCCTGAAAAATATAAACAAAGTAAAAAAGGTAAAGTGCACATTATTTATCAAACTCCCGAAGGATTACGAAGTGGAATTGGCGTTACTGAAAGAGCATGTTTTGGATGTACAGAAGGAGAGTATCCAACTAAAGAGGGATACAGGTGTGCTATGCTTCTTTAGTTTCACCGAATGAGCTCCCGTACTAGCAAAATCCACTAATTCTCACTCGCGAATACTCAACAAGGTTTAAATAATGACGTCTGTTTAAATACTAAAAAAAAGGGGTGGTAAGTTAATGGGTATAAAGGACCTTCTAAAGCCAAAAACAGGCAAAGTAGGTATCCCACCTGCGGGAAACCTCGCAACCCAATCTGCAGTTCCTCCTAATGCTGTTGATGAACCATTGATCCCGCCCCTTCCTTCTAACTTGGAACAACCTGACATTCCACCTTTACCAGATGAATTACAAAACGATTTACCTCCTATGCCTGAGGCTCCTCAGCCAGCAGCAGGAGATTATGGTGGACCTCAATTCCCCGAGTTACCTGAAATGCCTCTAGCACCTGGCGCACATGATGAAGAAATGCCAGAGATGGGCGGGTTTTCTTCAGCAAGTCCTGATGTTTCTGAAATTCAAGATTTACCTCCACCTCCAGAGTTTGAGGAGGATGGTGTAGCACAACCATTACCTAGTTATGAACCTGTGACTGACGAGCCAGAGTTACCTCCTATGCCTGTGGCGGAAGAAGAACCTGTAGCACCACCGCCAGTTGAGGAAATGCAAGAACCCGTGATGGAACAAGCACCGGTTCAACCTGTTAGTCATGAAGATGATTTAGATGCTCCTCCTGTTCCTGTTTTCGAAGGAGAAGAAGATAATACTCCTCAATCTGCTAGTGAAAATGTAGAATTTGTTCCAGATAAATTACCTCCATTAGATGTTGAAGATGTTCCTGCCGAACCATACATTGGGGGAATGAGTGAAGCATATAAGGAAGAACCTGCAAAATTAAAAGCAGAAATAATTGAAGAAGAACCGATTAGTAGAGCGATAAGAACTCCTGAATGTTTGTTTGTTAAAGCAAGTGAGCATGAAGAATGTATAAGAGACATCGAGGAGATTAATATTCTTGCAGACCAAGGAGAAGAAAAATCTCTAAGGCTATCAGAAATTAAAAACTTAAAGGATTCCACTTTTGAGAAATTCAAAAAGACAATGGAAGATATTGAAAGAAAACTAGTGTTTATAGATAAAACAGTATTCGAAGGGTGAAACGCATGGAGGACAATCAACCAATTTTTGTTAAGATCGATGAGTATAAGGACGTGTTAGATGTTATTAGTCTCATCAAAAAGAAGATAGGCGACGCTAAAGTTGTTTTGGGAGAGCTTGATGATTTGAGAGCACAAGAATCAACAGAAGTGGAAAGCTGGAAAGAAAAAGTTGCAGAAATAGAAACTAGAGTTAATTCAATTGATGCAACCTTGTTTAAACCATAAAAATGAGCGGAGAAGATACTTATTTCATACAGATAGAGAATCAACACGAAATTAGAAGAGGCGTGTTGGAAAATCTTAGAGATACTGTTACATCTTTGCAAGCTCTTGAAGGGTTAAAAAGAACAAGGGTTGCAATTGTAGAGAAAAATTTAGAGTTGAAAAAAATAATGAGCGAAATTAGAACTCTTAATTCTAATCTAAAGAAACATCTGCCGAAAGTAAAGGAACCAATTGTTGCAGTTAGTAAACCTGTGAAAAAAGGTGCAAAGAAATCACATCATGCGAAAGCCAAGCCCAAAGGGGACTTGACAAGACTGGAGCAAGAGCTTGATGCGATTGAAGAGAAGCTGAATTCTTTAAGTAGGAAGTAAATAGTGCATAGAAAGCTTTTTAAAATACATGTAGATTCTGGAAGGTAGTTTGTACGAGGGGGTGCCGGAGTGGCCAAACGGGACAGTTCGTTTGGTGCCTAGGTACTAAATGAGTCCAAACTCAAGTCATTCGAGTGATGAGGTCTCTTATGGGGATCAATGATGCATTCCGTGGGTCATCTGTTGGCTTAGTGCCTACTAGGGTTCGAATCCCTGCCCCCTCATTTTTTCTTTAGAAAACTATTTAATTGAAGCTAAATGTCAGGGTTTCATGGAAGATGTAGATCAGTGGCAAAAGCAAAGAGATTCAGAGAGAGAACAGGATGACCAGATAAGAAAAATGATGAATGAACAAAGATTAACGTATCAAGAAGCAAAGAAATTGGTAGAGGATAGACAAAAGTCTTTGTTTGATTTCTAAAATGATTGAGATATGTACTGTTGGTGGATATGATGAAATTGGAAGAAATTGTACCGCCATAAAGGTTGATGATGAAGTTGTAGTGATGGACATGGGTTTGTTGCTAGATAAGTATATAGTGGAAGTTGACGATGCAGATGTTAAAAACATAAGTGCAAAAAGATTACTAAACATAGGGGCAGTACCAGATATAAGACATATTGAGGACTGGAGGAAAAAAGTTGTAGCAATTATTCCTACCCACGCTCATTTGGATCACATTGGAGCGTTACCTTATTTGTCAAGTAAATATAATGCGCCAATAATTTGTACGCCATTTGCAAGTGCAGTACTGCGTACCATCTTAAGAGATGATAAAAAAAAGATTAAAAATGATATTGTTGAACTTCATCCAAATTCTTCTTATAAAATAAGTGATAAGATTAGTATTGATTTTATCAACATGACTCACTCTACTCCGCAGACTGTGATGGTGGCGATACATACACCTTACGGGACGGTCGTATATGCAAATGACTTCAAGTTTGATAGTTATCCTGTACTCGGTAAAAAACCAAACTTTGAGAAAATAAAACAAGTTGGCAAAGATGGGGTTGTTTGTTTAATTGTAGATTCTATTTATGCGAAAGCCGAGAGAAAAACGCCATCAGAGCAAGTTGCTAGAGATATGTTGCAAGATGTTTTAATGGGAACAGAAAGTGAAGGTAAGGCAATTGTTATCACAACATTTGCGTCTCACTTGGCAAGATTAAAATCCATAATTTCTTTTGGAAAGAAGATGGACAGAAAGGTTTTGTTGTTTGGAAGGTCACTTGCAAAATATGTTAGTGCGGGTGAAGAAGCAAATGTTATTGATTTTAGTAAAGATGTGAAAATATATAGATTCGCTCATAAGATGAGGAAGGCTTTCAAGAACCTTAAACATCCTGAAAAATATCTTATTGTAGTTACGGGACACCAAGGTGAAAAGAAGGCAGTACTTTCAAGATTGGCAAGAGATCAATTTGATTTTAAGCTAAGATCGGGAGATCATGTTATATTTTCTAGTCAAATCATTCCTAGTCCTGTTCATGTTGCAGACAGAAAAATATTAGAAGACGCTTTGAAAAATAGACACGTAAGAGTATTCAAAGATATTCATGTTTCAGGGCACGCATCAAGAGAAGATTTGAGAGATTTAGTTAACATGTTAAAACCAAATCACATAATTCCTGCGCACTGTGCTGATGAAAAAGCAGTTGCAATGTGTAATCTAGCTGTTGAGGAAGGATATGTTCAGGGAGAAAGTGTCCATTTAATGAAAAACGGGCAAAGAATAAGTTTTGAATGATTTTTAAGCAGTTTCTTTAGATCGCGTGTAGGCCGTTAATTTAGGTACTAGGTGCGTATCACCATAAAGCTTATAAACTAGCTGAGTAATGCTATTTGTATCGATCTGAAAAGGGGGATAGTTATGAAACTCACATTAGCAGAGCCTAAGTACTTAAAAGAGAGCATTTCAGTTATTTCAGAACTTGTAAATGAAGCAAGATTCAAAGTTACATCTAACGCAGTTGAGCTTGTAGCAATGGACCCTGCAAACGTTGCAATGGTCATATTCAAATTGTTATCGAGTGCGTTTAGCGAATATTCTGTAGAAGGCGATACTGAAATTGGTATTAATTTGAGTAATCTTAAAATGATTCTTAAGAGAGCTAAACCGAATGATACTATTTCATTGGAAGTTGAAGAATCTAAGTTAAAGATACAACTTAAGTCAACATCCACTAGAACATTCTACATTCCAATTATTGAACTAGAAGATAAAGATCAAAGAATCCCAGATCTACAATTTCCAGTTACAGTTTCTACTACTTCAAGCACGCTTAGTGAAGCAGTTGATGATGTAGATGTTGTCGGAGAGAGTGTTGCATTCAAAGCAATGAAAGGTAAACTTACGATTGCTGCAGAAGGTGACTTGTCTAAAGCCAAAGTTGAGATTGAAGATAATGAAGATACAAAAGTTAACAGCGACTCTTCTGAGGAACTTAAGGCCAAGTATTCAATTGAATATCTTAAGAAAATGGTTACTGGAAGTAAGCTAAGTAGCAATGTGTCTATACAATTTAACAAAGACTATCCGTTAAAGCTAGAGTATAAGGCTATGGATAAAGTGTTGTTGAGTTTTATACTTGCTCCTCGAGTAGAAAACGATTAATTTTATTCTTCTTTTTTTTAGTTTTTTAGATGTGCCCTTAAAACATAAAAATCTCTTATTACTTGGTAAAGTAGAATAAGCGACAACGGCAATATCACATAATTGAATATGTTTAAGGAAGTAATTACGTATAACCAAAACACCGCAAATACTATTATTCTCGGTCTTAGTACATAAGAAGCGGGTTTTTTAATTATATTCCTGATGATTGAAAAAGCAATAACGGTAGGATAAACCACAAGATATAGTGCACCTATAACTGGATCGACAAGTCCTAAAGCTATGAATCCTATAGTTGTAGCAGAGATCGCAAATTGGTCACAGAAACAATCAGTTATCGACCCTCTAAGACTTTTCTTTTTTGATGCCCTGGCTACAGAACCATCAATGCCATCTATTGCAAGAGAAACCAATAATAGTATGGCTGCAATTCTTAAGTCGTACCATAAATAAACTGTGGCAACTAAACCAACAAAAGCCGAGAAATAACTAACCATATTTGCAGTGACGCCTAATTTAACTAGCAGAACAACCACGGGATAAAATAATACTTTCTTCGTAAATTCGAAAAAAGCTTTTATCTTTCTTTCGGAAGGTGACCAGCAGTCTGCACAATCTTCGTCTTTAGTTTTTTTCGTCATCTTCTTTTTTTGGTACATTTGATATAATTATTAGTCCAAGCAATGTTCTTAAGATTCTCATCACAACTTCAATCATAATTACAAAGATCAAATAGTATAGCAATGATTGCCAAAGTGATGGTATTTGTTTAAAGGTTTCTAAAGGAAATGCTAAAGTTGTAAATGAAACTTCTGAGATGAATACACCAAGCAAAGCAAAAGGTATCATCTTTGCAAGATCTTGTGATAAATTCTCACTATAGTATGATGTGATTCTTACTGCTGCTACTAATGCCGCCGAGATTAATAGAATAGATTCAGGATTTGGACTTTTAGTTAATAAAAGTAATAATACAGACAATACTGCAAACCAGAAGAATATTAGTAATGGCGCCAATAGAATGTTTTCTACTAAATACAATACCAATGCAGCAACCCGTTCCATGAATCCACTGAATCCTTTATGGTGTTTGTGTAGTTTTAATTCAAGGATATCTCTTCTTGCCAAGAATCTATAGAATTTGAAGATGAAAAATGCGTAGATTACTATTCCAACTACGAATATCAGTAACAGTTTGATGCTATCAAAATACTCACCTAATGAGAAGTTCGCAAGTGTTAATTGTGCAGCGGTCATGTTTACTGATGCCATATAGTAATTGTTGTAAGATTAGTTTAAATGCTTTTGGATTGTGGATTTAATTTTTCTTTTACTTTTTTTATTGATTCTTTGAATGAAAGGGTATTATGTACTGGGTGTGCGGTTAGAAAATCGTCAACATCTTTTTTCATATTTGGAGATTTAAGTGGAAATAGTTTGCACACCTCTGGACGTAATGAATATATGTTACATTTATTCTCTTTTAGAAATGGACAAATTTCATAATCTAGAAAATAGTCTAAAACATATACTTTGTCTTTTTCTTCATCGTAGAATGATTTCTTGGGAAGAATCTTTAATTTAATTTCTTGTTTGTCTGCTTCTTTTTCTAATATGAGTTTCTCGGTTTCTGTTAAGGATATCGTGTAACGAGACATAGGAAATAAGTAGATTACTTTAGATTTATTGAACATTGCCTCTCTAAGATTAAAATCTTCATCATCTGTTAGAACCGGTTTGTCTCTAAATTTGCAACATTCAGCACACTGTTTACATTTCGGATCTGTTTTGTTACAAGCGAATCTCATCGTCACCTGTTCTTACCAAAGTATATAAGTCTTAGTAATTGCCCATTCTGTTTGAAAAGGTTTAAATAGTGCCAAATCAGGTTAAAGAGCATAATTCCAGAGGTGATATTATGAAGAAAAAAACTGCAAAAAGGTGTGCTCCAAAACGAAAAGCAGCACCTAAAAGGAAAGCTCCCGCTAAAAAGAAAGTTGCTAAGAGGAAGCCAGTCAAGAGAAAAGCAGTAAAAAGGTCTGCCAAAACTAGTAAAGAGCTTGCAGCAATGAAGAAAAAAGCAAATAAGGCTTTGAAAGATGCAAAGAAGAAATTTATGGCAGCAGAAAAGAAAGCAAAAAAATATGTTGCAAAGCATCCTGAACAAGCAGCTTTAATTGGCGCAGCAGTTGGTGCGGCTATCGGTGCAGGTTTAAGTATTGCATTGAAAAGAGGCAAAAAGAAGAAATAATTTTTTCTTATTTTTATTTACTTTATTTTATTAAAAGATGGCAGACAGCCTAAAGGACTACAAAGAATATCTTAAAGAAGTTAAGATAAAGCACATTCTGTTAGCAATCGAAAAAGGAAAATCCCACATTAAAGCAATGGGTCGCGGAACTATTATAGTCGAGATACTTCTCGGAGTAATTGTGGCTGCGATTACTTTGTACTTGGGTGTGCCATTAGTTAGCTTTGCGGGAGGTGCTTGTTTCTTTGTTTATGCTATGAAAAAAAATTCAAGAAACGCATTACCGGCAACACTGGGTTTCATTAAGTTCGGGTTTATAGCTGCGTTTCCACCAGTCGCGTTGTTTCCAATAAGTGTTTTTTCTAAGAAGATAATTCCGGAGAATATTGCAGATAAATTTATGGAACCAGAAGATGTAACAGCCATCAAATCTGAGAGGGCTTTGAAGTATTATGCAATAGGGAATGCGTTTAAGATTGAAATGAAAAACATGGACAAGTTCAAGAAAGCTGTTGAAGATCATGAAAAATTAGAAGCGATTGAGTTGCCTGTAGGTATTTGGGAAAGAATTAAAGCTAAGATGGGTCGGTCTGAGAGACAAGAAGCTAAAAAGCAACTTAAGAAAATAGAAGACGAAGTTAAGGGAAAGATTAACGAGATTGGTAAAGAGATCACAAATAAATCATTACGAATGATACATGAATTAGAGATTATGTTTAAACGCGGTGTTGCAATGGGTATGAGACTTGTTGGGACTGCATGCAGCACAGTTGGTAGGTTGCTTTGTATTCCTGTTGTTTTTCTAATATTGGCAGCTATTGCAGTTATAATAATTATAATATATTGGATTGCTGCCGAAGAATTTAATTATAATATTTTCTGGACTTTATTGATGATCATTGCAGGGCCTTTGATGATAATGACAGGCATATTCTTCAGAGTGGCGGGCGGTGCGATTGCCTCCGTGTTCGCATTCATACTTTTTGATGCAATATTGATTCCCATAGTCCATACCACAATTAAAGTTGGAACAAAATTTGCAGATGAGGCCGCGAAAATGTGTGTAGATGCAGCAGCTGCATATGGAAAGATACCCGATGTTAAACCAAGTATTGATCAAGAACTCACTTCATATTATCTGACATTTATTGCAGGCTGTAGAGATAAGTTCATAACGGCCTATAAGAAAAAAGTAGATGACCTTCTAGAACGAGGATGGATTACCGAGGAAGATAAAGAATATCTGACTGATAAAGTGGGCGGTATGAAAAAACCAGATAAGCTCTTTAAGAAGTTTAAAGAATTAAAGCAGTTACAAGAGAATTTGGAAAGCGGCGCGATTCAACCTCAAGCTCAACCAGTGGCTCAATAGTCAGGCAAGCTTTAAATATGTTGAAGAGGATTTCTTAGATATGGTTAAAGGATTTGTTGTTTACCCGACATACCAAATTGAGAATGGTAAAGCAAAGGTTCATTTGTTTGGTAGACTTGAGAATGGAGAAAGTTTTCTTACGATTAGTTCTTTTCGGCCGTATTTCTTTATTCTAAAGAAAGATCTTGATCGGGCTTCGAAAATTCATCGATTAGATCACGAAGATGTTTCTTTAGTGGATTATGATGGTGAACCGGTTGTTAAGCTCGTTACCGATATCCCCAAAGATGTTCCTACAGTTAGAGAGCATTTTGAAGATCAAGGAATTAAGACCTTTGAAGCAGACATTAGATTTGCCTATAGATTTATGATGGATAATGGGGTTAAAGGCAGTGTAAATATCGAGGGAGAGTATTCTTCAGGTGAAAAAGTAGATAGAATATATGTAGACCCCAAGATCAATGGATGTGACTATACTCCTGAGAATCTTAAAGTATTATCGTATGATATTGAGACTGACTCTAAAGCACACAACATTTTTTGTATCTCTTTGTATATAGAAGGATATGAAGAAGTTTTGATGGTTAGCAAAGAAAGTGGTGAAGGTGTTAGCTGTTTTGATAATGAGAAAAAAATGTTGGAAGCGTTTGTTTCTCGAGTAGTGGAAAAGGATCCAGATATAATAACAGGATGGAATGTTATTGGATTCGATTTTGATGTTATCAGAAACAAGATGCACCATCATAAAATACCATTTAAGTTTGGAAGAAACGATAGAGATTCGAAATTAATTGTTCAAACTTCATTTTTTAGAGAATCGAAAGCAGATATTTGTGGAAGACAAGTATTAGATGGAATTGCTTTACTGAAGAATTCATTTATTAAATTAGATAATTATAAACTTAATACTGCTGCAAAGTTTTTCTTAGGCGATGAAAAGTTATTGGTAGGGGATGCAAGACATGAAGAAATTCAAACATTGTATAAGGAAGATAAGAAATCTCTCGCAGACTATAATCTTAAAGATTCGGTGTTGGCGTATGATGTAATATACAAGAGCGATGCATTGCAACTCACAATACAACGAAGTTTGTTGACGGGGATGCCACTTGATAGGGTCGGGGCATCAGTAGCAAGTTTAGACTATGTCTATTTGATTGAGGCGCGGTCCAAGGGAATTGTTTGTCCTTCTGCAAAATATAATGAAAGAGAAGAACGAATAACTGGTGGCTTTGTTATGGATTCCAAGCCTGGAGTGTATGACTATCTATTGGTTCTGGATTTTAAGAGTCTATATCCCAGTATAATTAGGTCGTTTAACATTGATCCTGCGTCTTATGTCGTAGATAAACCTGTAGGAGATTATGATAAAAAGAAATTTGTTCAATCACCAAATGGTGCTTTTTTTAAGAATGCAGATGGATTAATGCCAGATATCATTGATGTATTGTGGAAGCAAAGAGATGAAGCAAGGAAGAAAGGTAATGAGTTGGCAAGATTTGCTATAAAGATATTGATGAACTCGTTCTTCGGCGTGTTGGCTAATCCGTCATGCAGATTTTATAATCTAGAGATTGCTAATGCCATAACTCACTTTGGTCAGTTCTTGAATAAACTAACTTCAGAGAAAATAAAAGAGAAAGGATATGACGTCATATATGGAGATACTGATTCTATCTTTGTAGATTCTAAAACTAAAGATAGTGATTCAGCATTTGCGGTAGGTCTTGAACTTCAGAATTATATCAATGACTTTTATTCTAAATTTGTAACCAATGAATACTGTAGAGAAAATATGATGGAATTAGAGTTTGAAAAGGTTTACAAGAAATTCATCATGCCTACTGTTAGAGGAACAGCTCATGGCGCAAAGAAAAGATATGCCGGGTTGCGTGTTGATAATAAAGGAAAAGAGAAACTAGAGATTGTGGGTATGGAGTTTGTTAGAAGTGATTGGACAGAAGCCGCAAAGAAATTCCAGTTCCAATTGTTTAACTTGTTCTTTAAGGATAAGGAAATAATGGGGTTTATTTCAGAATATGTTAAAGATTTGAGATCAGGACAGTATGACGATTTATTAGTATATAGTAAGTCGTTGACAAAAGATTTGGATGAATATGTTAAAACTACACCTCCACATGTTAAGGCAGCCAGGATGTTAGATAAATTGGAGAGTAGAAAAATCAGTTATTATATTACTGTTAATGGGCCGGAGCCTATCCAGAAACACACAAGTCCTTTAGATTATGATCATTATGTTGAAAAACAAATAAAACCGATAGCTGACACGTTGTTATCGTTGCTTCATCAGAGTTTTGATGATGTTGTAAGAGGAAGTCAACAAAAAAGTTTATTTCAATTTTAATGGAGGTCGAAGAGTATGAAAAAATTATTGATTGCAATTATTGTTTTAATTATTTTTATGGTAGGGTGTGGCGGAGTGGAAGAATATTCCGTTAATGAACCTGTTGAGAGTAATGAAGTTATGGAAGTTGTTGTAGAACAACCCGTAGATGAAATTGTGCAGGAAGAAGAAGAACCTGTTGTAATAATTGAAAAGCCAGAAGATGTTTATAATGGAACCACAAAGGTTGCGGAAGCTGAAGTAATTGAAAGCGAGGACGAAGTTGATATTGAGATTTATACTGAAGAGAAAGTTCCGTTTAACATTGTTAGTCCAGATAAACAAGCACCATCTTCGATAAAAGCCTTTGCTCAGCTTGAGATTAGTCCTATGCTAAGTCTGGTTGACTATGTTATACTAAATATTAAAGAAATCACTGTTAGAAATTCATTAGGGAAAGAAAGATCATTGATAGATAGAGGATCTGGTGGCAAGATTGTTAAGCTCATCGATGGCACACCTTTGATAATTTCTCAAGCGGAAGTTCCTCCAGGTGCAACATATACTGATGCAATCATAGAGTTTGATAGATATGAGAATATTGTTTCGGTTGATGGAAAAGAAAAAGATTTGCATCTCGAGAAGCAAAAGATCAATGTAAGAATTATGCAAAATGTTGCTGGCGGAGATACTCTGGCAATAAGCGTACCTTTGGATATCGATTCGGGACTAGATTTTAGAAGAGATAATTACATAAAACTAGGAATTGAGAGTGTAATTAAGGCAGATGTCTCGATAATCTAAATCAATAGGTTTATATAGTATTTTTGGGACATTTTGGTTAAGATGGCATTCAGTAAATGGTGTGAGAAGTACGGCATGTTTTTCTTAAGAATTAGTTTTGGAATCATTTCATTATGGTTTGGGCTAATAAGTTTATTAGATCCTAGCTCTTTAGGTGTTTTTGTTAATGGATTTGGAATAAATGCCGTAGGTGTAATGTCTCTAATTGTTGGTGTTGCTGCATTGTTATTGTCAGTTATGTTTTTTATTGGCTTTTTTACAAAGGTTGCCGCAATAGTTGCCATAGTTATTTCAGTTATTGGTTTGGTGTCTTTGTTTTTGGTTGAATCTTTCAAAACTGGTTTTCCTTACTTGAGTACACTAGGTGCTTTCTTAGTGAAAGACTTTATTGTATTGGCCGCGGCGTTCGTTTTAGCGTCTGCGAAGGATATTCCCTTAAGTCTGGATAACTTGTTTAAGTAAAAAGGTTTATATAAGGATCAAGCTAATATTGTTAAAAAGAGGTGAAGGTTAATGAGAGATTATGATAACACTGCTCGATTCATTCTAAGGTTATTTTTAGGTTTGGTATTTGTTTATGCAGGAGTTTCAAAATTGTTCAAAAACTCTGTACCACCTGTTGAAAAAATAATCTCATTTATTCCTCCAGACATCATGGTTTGGGTAATTGGACTATTACAGGTTATAATTGGTATATTCCTAATACTTGGATTGTTTACAAGAATATCTGCATGGGCAGGAGCTGCTTGCTTATTCTTAGGCATAATATTTGCTGCATATTTGACTAGCATGAATATCATACCAGGATACTTTGAACTACATGCGTTCTGGAAAGATGTTGGTTTGTTTGGCGCTATGTTGTTTATGGCCTTGGAAGGACCTGCAGAATTCAGTCTGGATAAACAGATTGAATAATTTCTTTTTTTCTTTTCTAATATGACAGTTCCAAAACAGTATAGATGTGTTGTGTGCAAGAGGACTTTTTCTTATGATAGTGTTATCTTTTCCTGTCCCAAATGTGGTGGGAGTTTAGATATTGAATATGATTATAAAGTTGTTAAGAAGAAGATAATCAAAAGTAATTTTGTTCATGAGCCGGTTAATCATTGGAAGTATTGGATGTTTTACCCTACAGAAGACTTGAGTAATATTGTAAGCTTCAAAGAAGGAGGAACTCCTTTAATTGATTCTGTTAAAACAAAAGGCTATATGTTTAAGCACGAAGGAATTAGCCTAAGTGGTGCATTTAAGGATAGAGGGACCACTATTGAGATTTCTAAAGCTCGAGAACTGGGTGTTAAAGATGTTGCATGTGCAACAACAGGTAATATGGGGGGAAGTGTTTCTGCATATTGTGCAAGAGCGGGAATAAATGCACACATTTTCATTCCAAAGTTCGCTCCAGCTAATAAGTTAGCACAGATAAGAGCACACGGTGCTAAAGTTAAAGTAATTAATGGAACTTACGAAGATGCTGTTACCAAGACATTAGAGATGAGAGAAAAGTATGGATGTTATTTGTCTGGCGATTATCCTCACAGAGGTGAAGGAGAAAAAAGCGTGGGGTTCGAGATTGTTGATCAACTAAACTGGATGCTGCCTGATTATATTGTTACTCCTGTTGGTAATGCAACTTTATTTTCTGGCGTGTATAAATCATTAGAAGAACTAAAAAAAGTTGGGTTAATAAAAAAATTACCAAGGTTGGTTGCGGTGCAAGGTAAAGGATGTTCACCATTAGTTACTGCATTTGATAATCATTCAGAAATAAAAGAAGTTAAAAAACCCAAGACAGTTGCTTCTGCTATTTGTTGCGGCAGACCTGTTGATGGTGAAAAAGCTTTGAAGGCTTTGCGCAATACAAAAGGTTTTGCAGTTTCGGTAACAGATAAAGAAATTGTTGGTGCAAGAAAGTTATTGGCCTCCGAAGGAATATTTGCTGAACCATCTGGTGCAGTAAGTTATGCTGGTGCTTTGAAACTGGGTTTGAAGGGCGAAGTTGTGTGTGTATTAACTGGGCATGGTCTTAAGGATCCAGTATTATAGGGGCTTTAGAGGCTTTTTTTCACAAGCTTTAAAAAGTGAAATTCTATCTAGTGTTGTATAATAGTAAGGGGTGATTTAATGGCTAAGAAACAGAGCTCTAGATCTAATCTAGGACATTACGCATTTCTAGTTGGTATATTGTTAGCGATCATAATTGGTTTATTTCCAACAACAGAAACAATCAGATCTGCGGTAACAGTTATTTTAGTTGTGTTGGGTATCGTCGTCGGACTTCTTAACATAACAGCAAGAGAAACAACTGAGTTTTTGGTTGCAGCTATTGCATTGATGACTGCAAGTGCAGCAAACTATATGGTTATACCAAACCTAGGTGGTGTGTTGCAAACTATTTTGGAGTACATTGTAACGTTTGTAGCTCCAGCAGCAATAATTGTTTCTTTGAAGACAATTAAGCAACTAGCAGACGCTTAATTTCTTTCTTTTTTCTTTTCATTATTCTATAGAAGAGTAAAGCTTTAATACTCTCAAGGCATTTGTGTACTCAGGGGGGACTAAATGAAAAAGGGTACAATAGTCTTGGTTATTTTGTTGATATTGTTTAGTGCTTTATCTACTGTTTCAAGCGCTTTCTACTATGATTTCGATTATGGTAATTTTAAGAATGCTAAATATCATGATGGATATTACAGAAACATGGCAGGCTACAGCCCTGGTTGGAACACCTATGAAGGGATGTACAGAAACAACTTCTATTCGGGATATAGCGGGAATAATAGAGATTGGTATGGCTCGAGAACTTATACTTATTTTAGGCCTGGTAATTATGGCGCCTGGAGATCTCCTACCCACGCATATCGGCCAACAATAAGCCGAACATACCACTTCAGATAGGTTTGTCACTGAATAGTGGTCAAATTTAGAAAGATTTAAATACTAGTTCTAGTGCTATATTATGTACAAATGGTAAGAATAGCCAGATTTATGATCTTAGGGCTTCTTTTGCTAGTTTTGGCAGGATATGCCTTCGCTTACAATGTTGGGGGAGTGGTTTTTGCTCCTAAATTTTCACCAGTTCACAAAAGCATGCAAATCTACAAGCAACTGCCTGAAGATTTCAATGCAAATGAACGACAAAGGACAGTTGATGCTTACAAGTTGAAGCAAATTAATGATAAAAGAAACTTTGGCTACGTAAATTATTTTGATCCTGTACCTTATGAAAAATTTTCAAGATCACATTTATTCAACACCAGATTTGGTGGTGAGAAAAACAATTTCAAAAGACCAACTTGGGTTGGAAAAAGAACAAACCCTTGGACTTTCAATTCGCCTTTTTATTCAAGAGGTGTTGGAATGGTTAAACACGATGTTGCATACAGTGCATCATTCAGTCGTTACGGTCATTACGGAAAGAGGTTGATGTAAAATGAAAAAAGTAATATTAATGCTAGCAATGTTGATTCTTCTTTGTAGTTCTGTATTCGCAACAGGCGTTGTATTTGATAAGAGTTCTCCTGAGAACTGGTATTATCCTGGAACTTACAAAGGAACATTCAATGAAGCAAGAGAAATAACACCAATGCCAGGGCATACAGGTGTTGCACATGATTACAGAGTTACATACAAAAAATTCAACAGAGGAACACATTACAGAGGTTACAGATATAACAGATTTGGTAGCAATTATGGCTACGGTAGTCAGTATGGAATAGTTCACAATTATAATAGCGACAGATTTCTCGGCTTTGATAGATGGGGAAACAGAGTATATTCAACTGATTATGGTTACGCATTTTGAGGAGGAAATAGAAAATGAAAAAACTAATGGTAATTGTTATGGCTGCTATCTTTTTGCTAGTTACCACAACTGTTGCTCTAGCTTACGACACTTGGAACGTAGGTTATGGTTACAATAATGGTTGGGGCAGACAAGGTACTATGGGAGCACCATTCGCAGGCAACGCAAGACCAGTCGATACTTGGAACGTAGGTTACGGTATGGACAGTGGTTATGGAAGGCACGCATTTTTGGGAAGATATGGAGACGGTTACAAAAGATATACTGTTCCAGCAAGACAAAATGACTTTGCATGGACTGGAGTAGAAAGAAACTACGATTCAGGAAGAGCAAACTTCAGATCATTTGGAGCAAAAAGTTATAATCCTGCACCTAGAACTCGTGGATTCTATAGAACTGGCACTGGTTTCTTAGGCGGTCGATGGTAAACGATGAAAAAGATTTTTGTTTTTTTAACCCTGTTTTTTTTAGTTCTATCTACTTTTAGTTTTGCTTACGGAATGAATAGTGTTGCGTTAGGCAATTCTCAATTTCGTCTAGGAATGAATAATCAAGCTCGAAACTTGCATACTAATACGCATAAGTTTTCTGCAAACAACTTAAATTATGTTGCGGTGAATTACAATGCAGCCAATCATGGTTATGGCAGAGAAGGTGTTTTGGGTTCTTATGGTTATGGCAGATCTAGCCCTTATTCTGTGAGATTTAATAGTAAGCTGAATGATGGTAGAAGTACTGTTGGCATTCTTGGCTCTAGAGGATATGGAACATTTAATATTAAAAATTATCAAGGACAAAATTCTAATAGAGGTTATGGCAGAGAGGGATCATTAGGAGTATCCGGATTTGTTGCTAACAATAACAGAGGTAATTACATGCATCGTTACAATAGACGATTTAATAACGTGCAGGTAAGAGATTCTATCGGGCCAAGTTATAGGTATTAAAAATGCCTGAAAGTAACTGTTTAGAATGCAATATTTATACTAAAACTACCTACTGTTGTGGATCTCACCCCGAGACTCAAGAAGTTGTTGACTTGGTTCTTCCTGGTGGTAGAATTGTTAATGCATGTCCTAATCTTGATTCGCTGGGTTTTTGTGATGAGTATCATAATCGTCCTGAAGCTTGTCAAGGATATTTCGAGTGTGCACCAATGGATGGTGCAGATCTTTGCGATTTACTAGGTTTTGGTGATCTAACAGAAAGACCCGATCAAGTACTGTTTGAAAAATGGTAACATTAGAAATAAAAGAATTGGAACACAGATTAGATGAATTCTATAGAGAGATCGAAGGTAATAGAGATAAATTTCTTGGAAGAAAAGTCGCGCCAGAACCCAGAGCCTGGAGAAATGAAATGATACAATTTGTTCTTAGGAGTTTACCCGAGAGAGCAGTTATTGCCGATTTGTTTTCAGGAGATGCAGTTGTACCTATGGCATTACTTTACTTGCAGAAACACTATGATGATGTTAATGGAATTGATCATGTTTATTTAGTAGATAATAACAGAGAGGGATGCTTTGACTTATTACAAACAAATGCGAATCACTTTGGTGTTGAAGATAGAGCTACAACAGTTAGAGATATGGCGGAAAAGCCAGGATTGATTGATACTCTTGATGGTGTTAATGCAGTTACTCTTATCGATAGTGTTGTTTACTACACACACGGAGGATATATTTCTAGTAAAGAAGATTTTGAGTCAAATCTGTTTGCTAAGGATACTTGTTTAATCACAGATGTTATGAGTCTATCCCCAGAATTACAAAGTAAAATGAGAGCACAATATCCTGGTGCACTTTTTAGCGAAAGTTCATTGATACGAGGATGTACCGTACATTCTGCATTTGGTAAAAGAAAGTGGTAAAAAGACTAAGTCTTAATACCCAACCCATTCTTTGTTTTCAAACTTAACAAATGCTATGTCTCTGGTTGCAACCCCGTCTTTGTCAAATACAATTTCTCCACTGATCCCATCCAATGTTGTAGAAAGCAGAGATTCTTTGATACATTCCGTCGATAATGCTGTACATTTGGTTAGAGCTTCTTTGATTAAATATACATCATCGTAAGTGAATGCTTCTTCCACGCCCAAAGTTTTGTTGAATCTTTCTTTAAACCTTTTAACAAATGCTCGCATTTTAGGGTCATCAGACTTGGAATCAAATGGTATGTTTGTGCCTAAAGCACCATCCAATATCTTGGTGTTCTTTGCCAGAGCATCAATCTCATCCACACCGTGACAGCTAGCAGTTAATAAAGGACAGATCATTGTTGTATTGATGTTTAGATCTAATGCTTGTTGGAAGAGAGGAACATTATTCTTTGAGTAAGAATATAGAAGCAAACCATCAATGTTCTCTTCTTTAACTCTCATCAGATTTGTTCTGAAATCTTTTTCTTCCATCTCATACATTTGTAAGAATACAAGAGTGGTGTCAGTGTTGGATGTTGCATCTTCAATTCCTCGTTTACAGTCGAAGGATGCATCAAAGTTTAGTGCAATCAAAGCAAGTCTTTTCTTTCCTTCTTGTATTGCTAAAAGAGCGGCTTGTTTGCAGAAGTCATACGCATTAGGATAGGTTCCGAAAACCAAATCATTTTCTGTCGCAAACTTTACAGTTGTTGATTCGTATATGAACACAGTGTTGCTCTCTTGAGCAAAAGGAGCAACAGCACCACTAGCTCCCGTTGTTGTCCCATACAAAATATCTACATTATCTAGATTAATTAGTTTGTTTGCTGCTTTCACTGCAGCCACAGGATTAGTTTGTGAGTCTTCAACAATTAGTTTTAGTTCTCGCCCATTAATTCCCCCATCAGAATTTATTTCTTCAACTGCAAGAATCATACCATCAAGTTCAGGTTCTCCTATGAAAGACGCAGCACCAGATAAAGGAAGAATTGCACCAATCTTTATTGGCTCTAATGTTTGCTTTTGAACTACCTTACCAGATATCGTGTTGCTACCGCACCCAACAATTAATATTAGTATAGCTACCGCTAATATGAATTTTAATCTCATTATTTCCTCCAACAATCGCCTTTTTGTACGTATTTCAAGCGAAAATATCTATATATATCTATGTAGTCCTTATTCGGACGAAAAGGCTTAAATATGGCTTCTGTGTTAATAATACTATGAACACAGGCTTTTTGAAAGAAATTGGATTGTCAGATGGAGAAGCAATAATCTACATAGCTTTGCTCAAAAATGGTTCTTGCTCTGTTAGCAGGTTAGCGGAGTTTTCGGGCCAGCATAGAACTCATATCTACGATACTTTGGAAAAGCTGAAAGAGAAAGGGCTAGTTAGTTATGTTAAAAAAAGTAACAAAAAATATTTTCAAGCATCTGATCCTGAGAGCTTGTTAGGTTATATCGATGAGAAAAGAAAACGTATTGAAGATAATATTGATGAGTTGAAAAAACTAAAAGAGATTTCTAGGGAGAAAACACAAGTTGAAGTTTACAAAGGAACGGAAGGAATGAAAAATTTGTATAGAGATATTATTAAAACAGGAGAAGAAGTTTGTTTGTTTGGTTCTGGTGGTCAATTGAGAGAGAAAATGCCTGTGTTTGCAAAGCAATACTTTAGAGATGTAAAGAAACATGGAATTAACCATAAGATAATGTTCACCTTAGGAACTGAACCAACAGAGAGTTCAGAGTATAAATATTTGTCAAAGGAATATAAAAGTCCACTAGTAACATACTCGTATGGCGATAAGGCAATACTTTCTATCTGGGGAGAGGAGTTGATTGGTGTTCTCATAGATAATAAAGAATTCGCACAAGGATTTCGTCAACAATTCGATTTATTGTGGAATCAAAATTCTAGATTATTTACAGGTAAAGAAGGTTTTGTATATGCAATCTTTGAAGTTCTTGAAGGCGGAGGTAAAGAAGTATTAAACATGGGATATGATACAAGATTGCGCAAACAATATGGTGCAGAAGTTGGTGATAAGTGGCAGTCAGAGAGAGTTAGGAAAGGACTTTCATTTTTAAGCATAAATAATGATAGCAAAGCAAATCGAGAATATTGCAAAGGGAGATCCCAAGAGTTTTATTTTCAGTATAGATTTTTACCACCATATGTTTGTGGACCAGCTACTTATTTCATATGTGGAACGAAGATGTCTGTGACATACTATTCTTCACAAGAGTTGAAAACATTACTCGTAGAAGATGAAGAGGTAGTGAAACAACACATACAACATTTTAAAGATTCATGGAAACATGCATCTGAATAAAAAGCTTTAAAACTGTTGATCGTAGGTTAGTGAGTATGAAGATAAAGAAAGTGGCAATAATTGGCCAACACTCTAAAAAAATTGAAAGTACTGTTAAGGATTTTGGCTTTAGTCTAGTTAGAAGAAATCCTGAGGCAGTTATTTGTTATGGGGGAGATGGCACTCTGCTATTAGGAGAACACAAATATCCAAGAGTTCCAAAGATTGCAATAAAACGAAGTCAGATTTGTAATACGTGTGCTCCAGGTAGTACAATATGTAATGTACTCAAGGCGTTATCTACAGGAAAGTATGGTTTTAAAGATTTAATTAAGATTGAAGGTAAGATAGTGGGTAAAAGGAAAGCTCATTGTATTGGATTGAATGAAGTTCAGCTCCATAACATTATGCCGGGTGCGTTAAGATTTAGTGTTTATGTCGATGGCAAGTTAGTTGAGAAAGACGCAATAGGTGATGGGTTGATTGTTGCCACACCGTTTGGAAGTACTGCCTATTTTCATTCAATAACTCGAAAGAAGTTTAGCAAAGGGGTCGGAATTGCTTTCAATAATACTACTAAATTAATCAAACCTTTAATTCTTAATGAACGTCAGAAGATTAAAGTTAAAGTTACTCGTGTACCGGGTTTCATGACATCAGATAACAATGCAAAAAAACATAGAATTAAGGATGGAGATGTTGTTGAAATTAAGGTAAGTAAAGATAAAGCAAGGATTCTTTTTCCAAAATGAGTGTTAGTTCTGTTCTCTCGGCAATAAATAATTTGTTTGTGAATATATTCGAACTCTTTAGTGGTTTGAAGAGTAAAGTTGTTCCCGAAAAAACAAAGTATGAGAGAGAAGAAGGCGATTATCCTAAGATAATGCTTCATAAATATTCTCTAGAAGTGTGTGGGAAAATCAAAGAAGCAAAATCGTTTAATTATGAGAAAATAAGGGCGATGAAGTTTGTTGATCAATCTGTCAATAAAATTAAATGGCGAGGAACTACTGTCGCAGAAGTGCTTAAGCAAGTTGGTTTGAAAAAAGGTGCAAAGAGAGTGGTGTTTCATTGTGCCGATGGCAGTAAAAGATCCAAATTAATAGTGGACTGTAGAAGAAGTTTGTTGATTTATATGAAAAATCGGATACCTTTGCCAAAAGTTGAGGGATTTCCTTTAGCATTGCTTGGCGATGCAAGAATAAAGTGGATTACTAAGCTAGAGATAAGATAATTTTATAAGCTCAGAGAGGTTTGAGAGTTTTATGAATATTAAAGAAGTCATCCCTATCGTTATTATTGTTGCGATGTTTATAGGGGCAATATTTCTTACACCTGTATTAGAGAATGAAGTTCCAACGCACTGGAATTCTCAAGGAGAAGTAGATGCATATGGATCTAAGTATATTGCATTATATTTGTTTCCGGTGATTACTCTGATTATCTATGCCATATTCTGGTTTATTCCACGGATTGCAATATATAAAAAAAATATAAGGATGTTTCAAGAACATTTTGTTGATTTTCAAGTATTGTTTATTGTGTTTCTTGCGTTTATGTATGCAGTGACGTTGCTACCAAATTTTGGAGTACATATTAACATAAACTATGTGTTGATTCCGGCTTTGTCTGTTCTTTTCTTTTATCTTGGTGGTTTTTTGAGGCTGTGTAAAAGAAATTATTTTATTGGAATTAGAACTCCGTGGACGTTAAGTTCAGATTATGTGTGGACAAAAACACATAAGCTTGGCGGATTGCTGATGAGGGCATATTCTTTGTTTATTCTGTTAACATTACTATTTCCAAAGTACTTTGTGCTACTGTTTGTTGTACCTTTGATTGCAATTGTTATTGCCACAATGGTTTATTCGTACTATGTGTACAAAGATAAACATCTGAACTCTGGAAAACACCACTAGAACGGTTTTACTAGCTAAAATCAGTTAAGTTTATAAAGGTATAAACGCCCCTTAGATCATATAAGAAAAGAGGTGGTTTGAATAGTACGCAATCATGCGGATTTTAGGGTTCTCTTTTTTGTATTGGCAATTGTTATCCCTATATTGATAACTGCAGGAGAGATTACTGTGAGTGAAGAGGCCGTAGCTGAACCTACATTTAAAAATATCCTACCATTTGAAATGGGAGAAAAGAATGGGGAAGTAGCAGGTGTGAGTCACAACGGTTATCATCTGGCAATTGTTCAAAGCGAGTTTTCAGGAAAGATTGCAAAACTTCTAGGTGGAGAAATTGTTGTAATTGAAAAATCTCTTACCGGTAAAGTAAAGGTTAGTGTTTACAACAGTGGAGAAAAGCTTAATGTTGAGCAAACAAGTTTAGAATCTTGGAAAGCCAATCATCCTAAGACAGATATCTACCCAGTGTCATAAAAGATGTATCTTCCTATACTATACGCGGCAATTATTGGAGTCTTGCAAGTCTTAGCGGATAAGTTTTCTATGTATAAATTTAAGTTCAAGACCGAGCTCATTTCATTTGCTGCAGGAATGGCCGTTACTTATTTGTTTCTTGTTCTTCTTCCTGATTTTGTTATAGGAGTTACTAGATTGAGGTTGATACCTGAGAGATTAATATTTGTTTATGTCTTGCTCGGGTTTTCGTTGTTGCACATTGCAGAGAAATATGTTTATCAGCACGCCCCGCCGCACAAATTAAGAAGAGAGGTTGCGTTTGTTCATGATATTGCAATGTTTCTGTATCATATAATCATTGGTGTAATTATATTGAATATTAGTAAGCAAAATTTCTATGCCGGATTAGTTTTCTTCATACCTATTCTTCTTCACACAACCATGATAAGAATCCCAGAGATTAAAGTAAAGAAAAGCAAAGTTAAGGTTACCTTCGAAGCGTGTGCAACCATGATTGGAGTATTGTTGGCTATAATGCTGCCAGTATCAAGACAGATGTTTTTCTCTTTATTGGGCTTTATGGGTGGTGCACTTTTGTTTATTGTAGTGAGAGATATCATTCCCAAGTATAGAAAAGGAAAAGTAGAGTTCTTCCTTATGGGGATTATAATATATATGTTCATAATCACTAGCCTCTGGAATTTCCTAGGTTAAGGGCTTATAAGCGAAAGATTAATAAAGGAAATAAATAGAGTTCTAGATGGGGTGAGAGACCGTTGGTTAATTTGATTTTAAAGTTTGAGCGAAATTCTAAATCCGGTGAGGATGCTCAACTAGTTGCATTTTTCAAGAAAAGAGTTAATTTCATTCATAAAGGTTCCAAAGCAGATGTTAAATCTGGAGAGTACTGGGAATGTTTTGTATGGGATGTTAGAGATAAGTATAATCTTGTTAAGCCATATCGGAAAATTGACCCTGAAAATCTTAAAGAGGATATAGTACGAGTTAGAGAATTTAACATCAGACTTTCTGCTATGGAGAAATTTCTTAATGCAGATTTCGAGAGAGTTATATTTGATGAGTACAATAATCCCTTTCTACTTTCTAAACTAAATCTAGATGAGACTAAGGAAAAATACAAAGACTACAAGGTTGTGGAACTTGATGGTAAGATCGTGGCCCTACCACCAATACAAAAAAAATGATTGAGTTTATTCTTTGGCTGGCTATACTATACTTTGTGATAATGTTTGGTGCTTCTCGATTAGTTATGCCTCACTTGAGATATGAGCCTGTTCCTGATGAGATTCCTGCTGAGATGATGAAACAGATTAGTGCATTAAAGAAGAAGTATAAAACAAAAGAGGCTTTTCTGAAAGGTGCTTATGAATTTGTTGTTGATAGATATGAAAGTAAATTTATGGGTGCATTTCTTTATTTTCATAGAAACTTTTGGAGAGATACCCACAAAATATGGCACCATAAAGGGGTTTTAGCATGTACGGTATTAAGTTTTCTTCTTAGGGTTATGTTGGTTAAAAGTGGAATGTTTAAGGAAGATGAGATAGTGAATACACACAGTATTTGTGGCCCGAGCATACATCAATTTTTACATGTTAAAGTAGGGAAGAAATGGATATATGCAGATCCTTGGGGCGCATGCCATGATGTTAAGTTTGGTGAGTATGGTGGCTGGAGAGTTATGGCCAAAGTCAAGGAAGTTGTTCGTAAAGTATTTAAACCAAATTAGTTCTTTTCTCATTAGAGGTGAGGTACCATAAACAAAGAAGGAGAATATCTTAGGGATTGGCTTAAGCGTTTTCTTGAAAATAAAGATCTTGTTATGAGACAGATTTCTAAAATCACTGAAGAAAAGTATGGATTAGATGTGAAATTTAAACATAAAGATCATAAATATCACATAGAACCGTTCCTCGATGATGTATCTTTGATTAAAGATTTGAAGAAGATAACAGATCATTCTAGTTTAGTTGTGTACAATACCGAAGAAAACTTTAAATATGCACTTACCCACTGGAAAGAGATAGTAGGGATAGGCAGGCATTTTAGTTTATATTTCGTTAATCCGTTTTCAAAAACTGAGAAAAAGTGGATTGTTTTCCCTCAAACTCATGACCAGATATCTGAAGGTCAAAAGATCAAAGATGGTCTTAAAAGCTTGTCAGAATCTGTGTGTCAAACTACTCAAAAAGAGGTCTTGGAGATCACAAAATGATGGAAGAAAAAATTAAGCGTTATTTCGATAGAGGAATAAAAAAGGGTTTTAATCTTGGTTATCTTAAACAACAGTTGAAGCAACACGGGCATGACGCTCACTTAATTAACTCAGTTGCGAACGAATATAGAAAACAACATGAGCCGGTAAAGAGAATTGAGGTTGTGAAGAAAGAAAGTTCTTCTAAGCCACTAATCTGGGCTCTTAGTTTTGTAATAATTGTTCTGTTTGTTTATTTGATTGTGCATGCTAGCAAAGCGCCGCAAATGTGTGATGCAGAGATAAAAACCGTGCCAGTAGAAGTATGTTCTGGAAGCATGAATAAGATTGAAGCACAAGAAAAATTAGATGAGTTAAGCGGATTGACTATTGATATTAATCAGAAACAAGCGCAAATAGATAATCAACTTGATACCATAAATTATCTTAACTCTACAGTTGAAGAGAAGGAACAGGTAATTGAAGAGCAAGTTGCACAACTTAAAGAAGTTAGCTCTCAAATGAAAGAAGAGAGAAGCAGAATTAAGCAGCTTTTAGTACAGTTGTTAAAATCTATTATCGAGGGTTAAACACCCTTTATTTTTTTGCATTTTTCCACATAAGGTTAAATTGTCTTTTGTAACCTTCAGCATTTTCTTTGTTCTTTATCATTACAGCTAAAGGCGGTTGTCCTGTCCATATGAATAATATGATAGTGTCATCCAATATCATTGTGTCAGTAGAAGAATAGAATTCATCCGGTACAAACTTGTATGATGTGTTTTTTATGTCTTGTAGTAGATATTTGTTTTTCCTTATGGATTCATTGAATATAACTTTTGCTTTGATGTTGTTCTTCTGTTTCATAGTTTGCCATTTATCCCAGTACTCTTTCATTATATCTCTGAACAGCCCTGAAACTCCAAAATCATAGTATGTCCCTCCTGGCGAGAGCCGCTTAATTATATGTCCACATACTGTTTTAATTCCATTTCTTCCTTGGTAGACAGTAATTTCTTGCGATTGTTTTGCTAATGATTTCTTTAATTTTAGTTCAGGCAGGATCTGTGATAAGATGTCTTGCTTTTCTTTTAGTTGTCTTGAGAATTGTTCAGGATCGGCAGCCTCAAAATGTCTTTTACCTTTCATTATAGTGAATGATACTAACCCTTTTTCTGTAAGTCTTTGTAAGATTTGGTATGTTGTTGCTCGATGTAGTTTGGTTTTCTTTATAATTGGCCCAGCTAGACTAGAACCAAGCTCTAATAATGCAAGATAGACTTTAGATTCTCCTTCCGTTAATCCTAAAAGTTCTAATTCGGATCTCATTTTGTAGTCTTATATAGGACTACAGATATTTAAATATTGGTTTTTTATATCTTTTGTTGGTGGTAGAGATGAGAATTTTTGTTTTGGCGTTAGCTTTGGCTCTGATTGTTGGATGCAGTATTAGTGGACAGGTTGTAAAAGAAGATTATGTTGAAATAGGAGCAATTCTTCCTTTATCCGGCACATCCGCACAATATGGAGAATACATAAAAGAAGCAATAGATCTTGCTGTTGAGGAAATAAATTCTAAAAGAGATTCTAAATTAAAAATATTATATGAAGATAGTCAATGTATACCTGCGACTGCGGCGACTGCGATGAATAAATTAGTTTATGTTAATGGAGTTTCTGTTGTTTTAGGGGATTGGTGCTCAAGCGATGTTTTGGCTATGGCTCCCATTGCAGAAAAAAGTAAAACAGTCATATTAGCTTCTGCAGTCTCACCAAAAATACGTTATGCAGGTGATTATGTATTCAGAGTTCAACCAGATGCATTCTATTATGCAGAAAAGTTAGCTTCATCTGCCTTGGTTGATGATATAGGCATCATCTTAGTCAATACAGATTTCGGGTATGGATTTGTTGACGAGTTTGAACGAAATTTTAATGGTTCTGTTTTGGTTAAAGAGATTGTTGAATCAGATGCAAATGATTTTCGCACAGAGTTGATGAAGGTTAGTCAGTACAATGTTGATGCTTTATTGTATGTTAATTATAATTGGTTAGCGGTGAAACAGGCCAGAGAGTTGGGATTGAATTTTACAATTTTTGGTACACCCACTATGGAAAATGAGGAGTTAATTAGGATTGCAGGTTCTGCAGCAGAAGGTGTTGTATATCCTTACCATTTTGATCCGTTGTCTAATAATCCATTAAATGTTGTGTATCAAGAAAAGTATAAAGCGAAATATGGTAGAATGAGTGAGGGTTTTGCAGCATTAATGTATGATGGTGTTCAGATCATTTCTTTGGTTTTATCAGTATGTGGGGAAGATTCTACGTGTATAAAAGATGAATTGTATAACTTGACTTACGAAGGGGTGACCGGTTTAAGTAAATTTGATTCCTTTGGCGACATTAGAAAAGAGATCGTGATTAAGACAGTGAAAAATGGGTCTTTCGTCTTATATTGAATTAAGGGGTTTTAGTGCCTGATTCTTATGAATTCTTACAAACATAGAAACTTTTAAATATTAATAATTAACTGGTTTTGCCAAGAAATACCTATTAGGAGGGATATATATGACTGATTTGGGAACCAGATTAGATGCTGAGACTAGTATAGACATACCACGAAAACTTGATGGATTAAATCCGCATAAAACGAGGTTTGTGGATGAAGTCGATTCTCGAATTGAATTTACTGATAGACTTATCGCAAGAACAGAAACAGATATTTTAGAAGAAGGAGAATTTCTTCTTAATTGTGCGCTTGAAACTGCAGAAATTAGGCTAGCAGACAGAGACATACGCGGGGAGTTTGTAGACTTTGTAGAGTTAATCCCTTTCTTCGGACTATTTTCTCTACCAGAAACTGGCACATATGCACTCAGAATGAATGAGCCAATGAGAGCGGACCAGAGCCAAACTATTGAAACTGTTATAGCTGCAGCGAATCAGGAGATTGCTCAAGGTCTCGCACCTTTAGAAGCGAGGGCTGAAGTTCTTCAAGAAAGAAGGCAAGAATATGTAGCCGCAGTTAATGCAACCACAAGAGTATCTCATTTACTACCTACCGACGATTCTTCAAATAATGCGCGTCTTTACATACAACTGGATGATAAATTATACGTAGCGGACATGGTTGTGACCGCAGACTTAGATACTGATTCTTCATCTACATATGTTGTAAACTTAAGAGAAGGGAATGCGGAAAACCACGCACATGTTTTGACTCCTGAACAATTTTATGGAGAACTCTATGCGGATCACGTTTCACATTATCATGTCTCTAATGAATCTAAATATTCTGATTTGAATGCCGTCTTATCTGCAGCGATAAAAGAAATCTCTATGCGTCACCAAGTAAGAACACGCGTTGATCAGATAAAAGAAGGATTAGCCGAGCTGGATACTTTAGATGCACAATATAGGGCTATAACCGCAGAAGGGGCAACAACGGGAACAATTAATGTTGCGCCTTTGCTGGGAAGAATTGGTCAAGTTGTTAATAAATACAATCTTGATGGTTTTTCAGATGGATCGATTTTCGATGAATATGCAGATAGTGATTTGAAAGCATCTTCATTCTTAGGAAGAGTGATTAACACATATCTTTCTGAAGTCGAAGATCCAAATTAATTTTTTTATTTTTTAGTTATTGGGAGGAAAGTAGAAAATGACAGAATTACCTATAATCTCCGATTTTGATCCAAGAGATACAGATTATGTTACTAAGTTAGATGATGCTCTTGACACAATTCTTGAAGCGGTCAGATTGGCAAAAGCCAATGTTACTCGTTTTAATGCGGTCGGTCTTGATGAGTTGGTTGCAGAAGCAACTGCTAAAGTTTCAGATCTGGGTGTGGAATTTCATTTTAACCCTGGACAAAATGACGTGAGAGGTGTTTGGATAGATGAAGGTCTTTTTGAAAGTACAGTTGGATTTAGCGGAGAATCTTTTGCTACTACGCCAACTGTTCTAAATCATCCCGATCAAGAGAGAGTAGATCTTGCAGGTGTTGGGTTGGGAGAAGCAATAGAAAGTGATGTTAGATCGTTGGGTGCACCATATCTTATCGCAGCAGGAAGTAAAAGATCTTTTTTGCAAGCCATAATGAAATCAACAGTAATCGAACCAATAATTGAAGATCCTAGAAGTACTACAGTAAAAGTATACTATGAAGCACAGGATGATGCAATTCATGAAATTACTAGCAACCCTCTGAGAGTTTTAGAAGGTCAGTTCACGATTGAGACAGGACTTAGGCCTACGTACTTTAATGATAAAACACAAGTTGCCGCAGAACATCCTGAGCAAAATGTTTATGTAGTAAGAAATACATCCCGTTATGCTGATGTATCTGACGTATTGAAGTATGCTTATTCTCGAGTAGGTGGAGATTACGATCCATTTATGCAAGGCCTGGCAGAAGAGTTTGGCTCTTCTATGTTCAGAATTGTTGGTGTGGGTGAAGATGGCTCTTCAATGAGTTTTGAACATGCGTCATTTGATGATGTGTTTGGCGACTTGGTAGGTGCTGCGGTATTTGATCTCGGTGATTTGCCAGTTGATGATATAGGAGTTCCACCAAGGGGATTTAGTATGGCTGATTTGTTTGCTGGCGCAACAACAGGTCAAGGAGATCCTTGGGAATCTAAGTATAGGGACAAGTGTCCTGGTTGTGAAAGAAGACCAGAGTGTCCGCAATATGTTATGTTTGAGACTATTTATGGTTCTCAACCAAAACCTAGAGAATAAATTTAATATATTATTTCTAGTGCCTTTGGCACTACTTTTATTTTTATGGGTGTTTTACCTAATACTTCGCAGTCGACGTGGGCAAGAACAGGTTTTTTGGATTTGACTGTTAGTTGTTTAACCTTAAAATACTCGACATTTGGTAAATCTGGTATGTTTTTTGTGGTTGTTGCAGATACAAGATATTTCATTGTGTTAAAAACATCTTTATTTTTGAATATACAGACATCTAAGTATCCATCTTGAGCTTTTGCGTGCTTTGTTAATTCTAAGATCCAACCATAACGTTTTATGTTTCCGACTACGACCATGTAACCTTTTCTTAACATTTTTTGATTATCAAGTTTTATTTCCATTTCTGATGGAATAAATGTGAAAAACGTTCTAATGGCGGTAAGATGATATGCATAAGAGCCTAATAATTTCTTAAGATCAGATGGAACATCAGCAGCTACTTGCGCATCAAAACCAATGCCCGCAACCATCGTAAAATACCTTTTATTAGCCAATCCTAAATCAAACTTCTTCGACTTACCTTTGATAATTCTTTTAATTGCCTCTTCGGGTTTAAGTGGAACGTGTAGTTCTTTTGCCAAAACATTCTCAGTTCCTAGAGGAAGAATACCTAGTTTTGTCTTCTTTGAACCAGCTAAACCATTAACAACCTCATTAATAGTTCCATCTCCGCCTGCTGCTATTACAACATCATATTTGCCTTTGGCGGCTTTTGCATATTTAGTTGCATCTTTGGGTGCGGTTGTGTTCTTTATCTCTAGTAGATGACCTTTGAAGTGATCAAAAATATTCTTGAGGAAATTATGAGAAGATCCTGCGTTTGGATTTAGAATTAGAAGGTATTTCATTTTTTTGCACTCTTCCATATGAAATTGAAGTAACTTCTATAGCTCTCCGATATTTCATCTTGTCTAATGATTAATGCCACGGGATCGTTTTTGTCTAAACGCCAGCTAACGATGGCAACATTTCTGCCATAGACATTAGTAGCAACTTGAGATACAACTTCTTTTGGTACGAATCTTGCTTCAGTTAATTTTGGTTTAAGTTTGAGGTATAAATCTCTATCTTCTTCGTTGAGAATGAGTTTAACTTTGATCTTTTTTTCAACCCTTTTCCGGTCATAATGGGGGAAGTAGTATTTCATATAATCAAATGACTTAAGGGTTGTTCCGAATACAAGAATGTCTTCTTCTTTCTCTATTTGATCATCAAAAACGGTACTTAGTGCGGTTCTTCCTCTAAAGAATAGAGTTTCGTTTTTACCTTCGGACATTTGCTGTAAAAGTTTTAGTTCTGGTAAAACACTCTTTATGTTCTCTTCTTTTTCTTTTAATATTTCTAAGAATCTTTCGGGGCTTGCTGCTTGAAAGTATTTTCGGTTGTTTTGTTTAATGTAAGAAACAAGCCCCTTCTGTACTAGTCTTTCAATAGCGTCGTATACGGATCTTCGGTGTATTCCTGTATTTCTCGAGATAACTCCCGCTAGACTGGCACCTTGTTCAAGAAGCATAAGATATACTTTAGATTCTGCGGCGGTTAATCCTGTGCTTTCTAGATGTTTTTGATCCATAGAATATTAATAAGTATAAAGGTATAAAAATATTGTGGTACGAAGTCGCACCACTTAAGGTTCTGGAGTTATCATAAACACATAATAAGGCGCATTTAGATCTGCAGGCATATTTTCATCAGGCATCTCAGTTAGATGATTTGTACCAATTACAGATTCAGGTCCATAAGATATTGGATCTACAATAACAAATTGTCGTTCGTCTTCACCAGGTAATTTAAACACAACAGCAGGATCTACATCTTCAGGAGCCACTTCAACTGCCACTAATGTTCTGCTTTCATAGCCTAGAAGAATTGAACCTATTCCTTTTTGTGCTAAAAGTGATGAATACATTACAACTGCATCAAGCTCGCAACCTCGTGCCCCTCCTACCAATGACACAATAGGATTTCTCGCATATGCAGGATAACAAGAACCATATTCTAGTGTGTGAGTGAAGTCTAAAAGAGCTTGTGCTTGATCTACTTTGTTTTCTAGGCCAGCAGTTATTGCATCTGCAACCCCTCCTAAATTTGCGTCTCTCGTTGCAAACACATACTTTAAAGGATTAATAAAATGCGCTGCCCCCTCTTCATCGGAAGTAGGTATGCTGTTTGGTTGAGCATGATCAACTAAGTTATAGGAATCTACGATGTCTTGAATTCCAAAATCGATTTCAATCGATCTGAAAGAGTCAACCTCATCAGGAGAATCTTCTGGAACACTAACTGTCGGATCATCTATTTCGTATGAGAATGGTTCCATGTTCTCTAAAACTCTTAGATCTTTGGCTCCAATCAGAAGAACGTGTTGTTCATTCATAGAATATGGAATCCGTAGCAATCCATTAATATCTGTAAGTGTTTCTCTTTCCGTTCTTGTAGATTCGGGAAGAGTTCTCTCTAAGTAAGGATCAGCTTCATCTACATCAACTGATTCTGCAGCCTCGTATTCTATCTCGACTTTCGCATTTGCGCCAGTATATTTTATTGCTGCGAATTCGTTGGTATCTGGATCAGCTTCAAAAGAAATTTTAGATGTATCCAGATCAATGCCAAAAGAATATTTGTAGTTGAATGCAATCATATTTGCAAGTCTTTCTAAATCTGCTTCATTGTCAATGTTGAATCTTGTTAATCTATTGACAAAAGTTGAAAGATCTTGTGCAAAATCTTCAATTGCAGGAGAATTAGGCGGAAGCCTTTCAGGCAGAGGTCTATTTGATCCTGCAATTGCAACCTTAAATGTGAAATAATCGTCATCGAAGTCAATAGTAGTTCCGTCTGCGCCTTCTAGTTCAGTACCAAGAGGTATGAAACTAGTGTATGCAAATTCGTTGTCTCCAATTACTGCATTATATAAGAAAATATCTTTCAATCTGTGAGTATTGTAAAGTAAGTTTGCTAAAGGATTAGGACTTGTTGGAACAATTCCGGGTTCTGGATCTGCTTCAGCAACTCTTTCATCTAAATCAGGATCTGGACTAATAACTTCAGGTGCTTCAGTAACGTCAGGTTCGTGAGTTGCGATAGGAGGTGCTGGTTCAGGAGCAACAGGTGGTTCTGATGCTTTAGCTACGGGACCTGGAACTCGAGGACCTGCAACTTTAGTAGGTTCTCTAGGATCTTCTGAAGTAACATCTGCTGCGAATAAACTTGTAAAACCATATAATCCAATTATGGCTGCAATACCAAGAGCTCCAACTTTTCCTACAGTATCGCCGTGCTTATCCCAAAACGAAGGTTTGTATCTTGGAGGTGTACTTTGAAATTGTGTTGCTTGAGGTCCAGGATATCTTTCGTGCGGCATGATAACTCTTTCTGCCGTTCTAGGTTGTGCTTCTGGGTGTCCTCTTCTTAGATTATTAGGATTATTACGTGTCATTTAATTATTACCTCTATCATCATTTTGTCTTTGTTCTACATCTCGCACTATTTCCTCAAATATATCTACAGGATCAGAACTTGGCGTAACGTCAATAACTACAGGTTCTCTTTCAGGTGCTTGATAATCCGGATCAAAGGGATCAGGTATTGAATCTCTTGGAAGCACTTCGGCCTGAATTGGTTCTGAGTTGTTTTGAGAATCAGATAAACCAGATACAAATTCTAGTCGTTCTTCATCTCCCGGTGTAAGTAGTTCTCCATCTACAACATCATTACTAGGACCAACATCCCAAGGATCTTCATCAGGATATATTGCATCTTCTTCTACAATCTCAGGTCTAATACCAACAACTCTATCATAAGTATTCAGTACCTGTTCTCTCGTATTCTGAATTTGATCAAGTAGGTTCATTGCATTGTTCACTCCATATGCTCTAAGTTTTCTGCTAATGACTTTTTTGATTGTCCAGTTTCTTGCACCAGTTCTGCCTTCAACATCAGCCAACCAATGTGCAACATCTTCTGCATGTTCGAATACTGTTTCAAGTTTTCCTCTGTAATCTCTAAGTTCATCATCTATTCTTGACTCTGCATGATAGCCTGCTCTGTTAACTACTCGTTCTCTCACGATGTTTAATGCTAAGGATAGTGCATCGCCTCTTGCTATTTCTGCAGATTCAATTAAGTCGGTTAGTGATTGTTCCGGATCAATATCTCTAGTTCCCAAATCAATTTTATCAAATAGTCCTGCTTTGATTGCCTGCGGATTTTTTAATGCTTTATTTAATTTCTGAATCGCGTCGTTTAAAGGTGAGTCTTCTATTAAACTCTCAACTTTTTCATAAGCACTTCTTGCAAGAGGTTCTATAGATATTGCACCATCTAAAAATCTATACATTGTATTAACAAAATCCATAATCTTCCAGTTTGTTCCTGGATCTTCGTGATTGTCATTTACTTCGGCAAGAGTATTCAAAACATATTCTCTGGCTTGGAGAATTCTTTCCTTTAGTTGTGATGGATCTTCATAAAAACAGACTCCTCGTAACTTTGCTTTAACTTTATTACTAACTTTACCACCAACATAACCCTCTCGCTCTGAAAGTTTCTCAGCCCATACTGCCACGTCAGAAGCTTGCAAGTATGCTCTGTCAAGTTCTCCTGCGATATCTTTTATTTCTTGTTGATCATAACTTTCTACGTCGTAACCTTGTTGGCCTGCTCTTCTTCTTACTGCATTAAGTGCGCCTTCAAAAATCATTGTGTGCAATCTATCGGCAGTGTCTAAGAAATCTTCAATAGTTTCATTAGGATCAATTGTTTTTCCTTCGTATTGGAAAGGTTTCAATACACCAGTAAAACGAACTTTTGCGCTATCTCTGAATTTTCTGTAATCGCTTCTCTGTGTTCCAACAAGTGATGTAAATGCAAGACTACGAAACCTGTGACGTAACATACTATCTAGTTTAGGTGGCAGATATATTCCGAAGTTAGAGATAGCACTGTCAAAATCTGATAATTCCCAAAAGCCTTCATAATTTCTTCCAGGATTAGGAATTTGTTCTGCGCTTTCGTATCTTATTGAACCTTCTTCTTCTGAAGTATCTTCTGCTTCATCTCCGGGTTCAATAGATTGTGGTGCAGGAGGTTGTTCCGCAGGTGTTTGTTGTGCTGCCTCAGCTGGTTGCGCTGCCGCGTTAACCACATCATCAATATTTTGAGGATCATCATCGTTTGCAAGTTCGGGATGTCGCCATTTGTAGAACCGCGTATCTTGATACCAATTTGATACTCCAGTACCAATTCCACCAAAGAAACCACCAACTCTGTTAGATAGTGAAGGAGAATTAGGATAAGCTTGCTGCATTGCGGCGCCTAATGCGTCATCATCGCCATAACGGTAAGTTGCGTCATCAGCGGAAATTACTCTAGAGGCTCGCCTAGGTTCTGCTTCTTCTACATTCCTTCGATATGCGCCGGAAGACAAGTTCCTATGATGTTCATTTGCAGAAACCATTGATTTTATCACCTATATATAGACTAGAAGAGGTAGTATATAAATCTTTCCCTGTTTTTACCACTGTTAAGTGACGCACAAGGTGTGGTGATGCAGCTCACCACGAGCATTAATATGTGCAAAACACGTATAAAGTAAATACATTCGTTAAAACTCTCTAAAAATGATGTTTTAGCGGAAGCTGGTGAAAATGGCGAACTATCCAAAAAAAGCATATTTCAAAGAAGCAACGGTTGCTCAGATTAAGAAAGATAAAGAAGAAGTTAGAGCAGAAAGGGATTTAGTGGATAGGATTGAAGCATTAGGGGCTGAGCAGTTTCTTGTTGTACCGGCAGATGTTTTTCAATTCCAACATTGGGGTGGCGAAAAGAAGTTTAAGAAACATGGACCGGAAGTTAAACCACGAAGATTTAGAAGTATAGATGAATGTGTTAGATTAAGATTAAGTCCTCGGCAGAGATTAAAAGATGCGTTTGATAATGTTAGAAAAGGATATCAAAAAGGATATTCGTTTAATCCATTAGATGGAAATGATAAAAGAAAAAGAGTTGTACCATTAGTAGAAGTTCTTGAAGGTGCAAGGTTGTTTACGTATGCACACAACTTTCCAACATCAATTGATGTTGAAGCAGATTATACAGATGCTGCAAGAGTGGCGAGAGATGGTGGCAGTTTTTTGGTTAGTGTTCCATCAAGAAGAAAGAAAGTTAGAAGATATAAATTAATGCTGAAAGGTGTTCCAGTAACAGGCCATACACCTTACAGAGTTGTTACGCCGTACAGATTTAGATCACAATCTTTAGACGAGAACCAAGAGCATTGTTGCGGTGCCAAAATGTTTAGCGAATTAAGATTCACAGGCAGACATGCACAAGAAGGTTCTGATGTTTACAGAGTTTGCGCACATGAAGTTGCGGCAATGTATGAAGTAGCATATAGAATGGCAAAACACGAGAAAAATGAAGTTCCGTTGAGACAAATGATTTTTCCTTTGCCAACTAAAAGAATAGCAGAATTTTATTCAAAGTTGAGAAGTCAAGTTTTGTTGGAATCAGAAGATGGAAGTTTACGCAGATTGAACAAAGCACATATGGAAGTATTTCTTTGGAACTTGGTAGCGAGTACAAATTATGATGCCACATTTAATCCAAACTTTCAAAGAGACGGTTATCTAGAAAATTATACATGGTAAAATGGTATTTTGTGAATTTATGGGGAGATGTATGTTCTTTACAGAGGACAGTGTACCAGTTAAGATGAGGGAAGTAATAAAAGAAACTAAAGGCTGCATTACTGGAGAGTGTGAAGAAAAGTGTATACACTATAAAAGATTTAAAGAAGAGAATGATTAAGGTTTGGCCATACTCCAGAGAAGTTGAGCATAGATTTTGAAAGAGTTTGCTACTTCGTGATTCTGAATTACAATTGAAAATGATTTGCCTTTATTTATTCCGATGGTCACAGTATCTGCATATATTTCCATCCAACTATGGGTGATTAAGCCCTCAGGCATGTAACGTACTTCGCTTAAAGGATAGTCTTTAGAAGTTTCTCCGAATGGTCGTCTAGCATATTCATTAAATAGATATCTACATTTAATTCCTTTCTTGTATCTTCTTTTATGATATTCTTGAAAATAAGGATTCATGGTTCCTTCGTAGGGGGTTCGTGCAATGCCTATGATCCACATGTCTTCCCCTTTCTTTGTTGTTTTTAAAGTTCTCTCTCTCGCAGTTTGAATGCCTCTCAAACCATCAAATATTTGTGCAGTCTCAGCAGTTGTTGCAGAATTACCTTCAAGTTCTAAAAGAGGAATCATTTCTTTTATCTTTTTTTCATGTTCTTTCAACTCTGCTTCTTTTTCTTGCATGTACACAACTAACCGGTTAGGATCTGCCGCTTGGAAGTATTTCGTTTTTCTTTTTACAATATGACTAACTAAGCCTTTCTTCGCTAATCGATCCAAGATAGAATATACTTTTGATACAGAAACTCCAGATTCATCCACAAGCGGCCCAGATGTTGTTTCACCTAATCTGATTAAGGATAAATATACCTTGATTTCGCCCTCCGTGAGCCCTATCTTCCGTAATGGTTCAATATCCATTTTGTTAAGTTCAATATCCCCCTAAAGGGGTTATCATTACTCCCCCCTAAAGGGAAGAGATTCTTTATATACTTTAGTCACACCCGTTAAGTAACAACTAAAAAGTTGTTGAGGTGGAAAATGAAAAACGCATTCGGTAACAAAATTCCTGAAATCAAAACCATATTAAAGAATGGTAACGTAAAAAAGTATATTGAGACAACATTGAAAGAGGTGTTGACTTATTTGGAAATAAAAGAGATTAAAGAATTGGTGGACTTTGCAATTAATAACGCATCTACTTACCAAGACATCTCAGATTATGAAAAGAAAGTTCACTTAATGTTTGATAAAAAACGAGTGACTCAAAGAATTCCTGTAAAACTTAGTAATCGTGCTCAACTTATGTTCAATCAAATAAAAAACCATGTTAAAGGGAGAGATGTTCTGGACTTGGGTTGTGGAGATGGAAAAGTTGGAGAAATTCTGCAAGACATCCACGGAAGAGATGTTATTCTTGTTGATGTTTATGAACATGGAAACATTTCCAACATTAATTTACCGTTTGGATTAATTAAACAGAATAAAAAAATCCCATTTTTAGATAGTAGTTTTGACACTACGTTGTTACTTACAGTCTTGCACCACAGCGATGATCCTGTCCAAGTTTTAGAAGAGGCCAGAAGAGTTACTAAGAAAGGTGGCAGAGTGTTGATCATAGAGTCAGTTTATGGTGTAGAAGCATATGGAGCCTTGTCAGAAGAGGAACAAAGATTAGCCAACATATTCTTCGACCATTTTTACAATAGGATTATCCACTATAGCGATTTTGAAGAGAACAAAGTTAATGTTCCATTCAATTTTCAAACCCCTCAAAATTGGAATGCTTTATTTAAGAAAGAAGGGTTTAGTGTTGTAAATACTATTGAGTTAGGGTTTGATCAAAAAACAGTCCCGGAGTTTCACACATTGCACGTATTGGAGGTTGCATAAAATGAAAAAAATAAATGTTGCAATTATTGGTGTTGGAAGTTTTACCAAGGCGTTAGTAGAGGGCGTATCTTTTTACATAAAGAACGAAGATGAGACTCGAGGGTTAATTAATCCATTAGTTGGAGATTATAAAGTGTCAGATATCAATTTTGTGGCTGCTTTTGATGTAGATGAAAGAAAAGTTGGAAAGAAACTTCATGAAGCGATCTCTCAAGGTGCAAATGTTACAAAAGATATCACCTCTCCTGTTGAATTTGAAGCAAAAGTTTATCGAGGACCAACAGCCGATGGCGTTGTTGAACAGATGAAAGGTAGTTTTGTGAAGGAAAGTTCAGAATCATCTGTCGATATTGCTAAAGTACTAAAAGAAACAGGAGCAGATGTTGTGCTTAATCTCGTCCCGACAGGGAGTGATGAAGCCACTCGCATGTATGCTGAAGCAGCATTGGATGCAGGATGTAGTTTTATTAATTGCATCCCAACCCCCTTGGCAACTATCGAATCATGGCAAAAGCGTTTTCAAGATAAAGGTCTAGTTCTCCTGGGAGATGATACTAAAAGTCAGCTGGGCGCGACAATGTTGAATAGAATTTTATTGGAAGCACTAGCTATGAGGGGAATTCAGATATCTAAAACTGAGCAGGACAATATTGGTGGTAATGCGGATCACTTTAATTTGTTGTATAGAAAAAAGTCTAAAGAAAAAACAAAAAGTGAAGCATTAAGTTCGTTTATAGATTGCGAAGAAGTTAAGCCAAAAGTTACATTTCAATATACGGGTAAGCCATCTGGAAGTAAAAGAGTAGAGTTAAGAATTGAGGGAGAAATGTTTGGTAGAACTCCAATAAAGATTAGCGCAGTTATAGAAGATGAAATCAGTATTAATGGTGCAGGGACTGTTGTTGATGCAATAAGAGTTGCAAAGCTATTAGTTGATAGAGGGATGCAAAAAGAATCGGAGAAGGTATGTGCTTTCTTGATGAAATCGCCTGCTAAAAAGATGGCAGACAAAGAAGCTATCGAAAGTTTTAGAAAAATTATAGAGAAAAAATAAAATTAATCCATTTCTGCAGCTGAAGCTTCTTCTTCTGGATTGTAGCTAGGCATAGCAGATTTGGAAATAATCATGATTGCACCTATCGCTTTTACAAGCTGATGTGGGACAATTACTCCTTTTGCGGAACCCAAAACCTTTCCTAAGTATGAACCTTTAGTGGCTCTCACTCTCCATCCAAATACCTTAGTTTTGGTTATTATAGTTTCTTCGATATCTCCGAAATAGTCACCAGAATCAGTGAAAACTTGCATATCGTAAGCTTCAGTTAATTTCCTTAATCTTAACATCGCAGTACCCCTCCTTTTTGAGTTGATTAATATACGAAAGAGTATACCTACTTAGTATTTAAAGCTTTCGTTGGCTGTACTCTACGAATTTAACACTTTAAAGGTAATCTTTATAATGTCGAGATGTAGATTAGATTGTCATGTTAGTATATGAAAATGTTGCATTGCTAGGTACATCCCATATTGCTAAGTCCAGTATAAAGGAAATAAAAAAAGCAATTGTGGAAGAAGATCCTGATTTGGTTGCGGTCGAGTTAGATCAAAGAAGATTGTATGCTTTGATGCACCAAGGTAAACATAAAGCGAGTATTGCGGACATTAGACATATTGGTTTAACAGGTTATATCTTTACACAAATTGGTGGCTGGGTTCAGAAGAAGTTAGGAAGAAGTGTAGGAGTAAAACCAGGTAGTGATATGTTGACTGCGATAAAGGAAGCACATAAACGAAAGATTCCCGTTGCATTGATAGATCAAGATATTGAAATTACTTTACAAAAATTTACTAAAAGATTAACGCGAAAAGAGAAATGGCAGTTTGTTAAGGACGTCGTTAGAGGTTTTCTGTTCAAGGAGAGAGAGATTAAACGTTTAGGTGTTACTCATCTTGATCTGAGTAAAGTTCCAGAGAGAGAAATCATAATTAAATTAACGGCTGAGTTGAAAAAGAAATATCCTAATGTGTATAATGTGCTAATTAAGGAAAGAAACGAAATTATGGCTAAGAAAGTTGCATCATTAATGAAGAATTATGTTAAAGTTTTAGTAGTTGTTGGCGCAGGACATGAAGAAGAAATGGTTAGATTGATTAAACACTATAAGAACAAGGTTGAAAGAGTGAAAGGAGTGGATTACGAAATTAATTCTGTTTAGACTAATAGTTTGAAGTTTTCAAATGACCAAATATCATCTCTCATCAATGCGAACTCATAGTTTCTTATATCTTCTGCGAATTTATGACGGATGTCGTTTATTATTTCATTGAATTCCTCATAGCTTTTCGCCATTATTTCTAACTCGACGTCCCACGCTGAGAGTTGTCTTATAAGGTATACTATCTTATTATTTTGCTTAGCATACTGAAAGAGTTTCTTTTCATCTAATTCTGAGAGGTTGTGGAAGTAGACAAATGCTTTAAACATTTCATATCCCAGTTTTGTATAATCAATCGCTATTCTGTATTGCATAATGATTCCTAGTTCATGCATTCGCTTCATTTTGTTTCTTATTATATCTACAGAACATCCTAGTTTTTGAGAGAGGTATACTAAAGATGCTCTTGCATTTTGAAATAATGCAGATAGTAGCCTTTTGTCTAAATCATCTATTTTGTTGTGCTCAATCTTGTCACCAAACATTGTTGGTTCTAAGAACTCGGTGTTGTGATCCAATAGATACTTCTTTACATACTGTCTTGTGTTTATCAAAACGCCAACATCTCTTTTGATTATTATGTGTCTGAAGTCTGTGAAAACTTTGTTTTTTAATTTGTTAAATTCTTCTACATCCTTTGCGTAAAATGCAGCATGAAAATCCCATACACCATCATTACCTCCAAACCAGTATAATCCTGGAAGTTGTTTAAAGTATTCGTAGAACTTTTCTCTTTCTTCTGGAATGTTTGCAAGTTGAAAGTACATTTTGAAAAACATGCAACCAACCTTACTTGGATTAATGGATGTTATGAAATTCAAGATTATTCCATCATCTTGGAGTTTTTTTATTCTGTTTCGTACTGCCTCCCTTGATCTGTTCACTTTCTTCGCCAGTTGGCTGTCGCTTATTCTTGCATTCTTATCTAATTCATAGAGAATTTTCTTGTTGACTAAATCAAGCTTGTAAGCCATACTTCGTGACAAACACGTATTAATATATAAATTTTGTCACGAAACGCAATAATTTCTTAAGATAGTATAATATATCAGAGTGTGCTTCAAGATTTCAGTTCTTAGGGGTTTTAGGTTTTGGAGGTTCGAAATGAAGAATTTATTGAAGATAGCGGTAGCTGTCATGATTTGTATTTTGTTGGTTGGTTGCGGTAATAACGTTTCAGGAAATGTTGTTGCAAGTCAGAAGCCAATAAAAATTGGTTACATTGGTCCCCTAACAGGAGATGCAGCAAGTTTGGCAGTGTCATCTGTTAGAAGCATAATGATGGTAGAGAAAGAAATTAATTCTCAAGGCGGAATTAATGGAAGAGAATTGCAAGTCATTTATGAAGATGGAAAATGTAACGGCAAAGATGCTTCACTTGCTGCACAGAAGTTAATCAACATCAACAAAGTTGGTTTTCTTATCGTTGGTTGTTCTCCAGAAGTTTTATCCATTGCACCAATAACAGAAGCTGCAAAAGTAGTTATGATTTCTCCAATGGCAACCAATCCAAAGATTAAGGAAGCAGGAGATTATACTTTCAGAGTGGTTCCATCAGATGCAGGCCAAGGTAAAATAGGTGCGAAGTTGATGTTGGCTGCCGATTTGAGTAACGTTGCAGTCATTTATCCTAATATGGATTGGGGAGTTGGTTTAAAGGATGTTTTCGTCGAGGAATTTGAAAAATCAGGCAAGGTAGTTGCCGCAGAAACATTCGAGATGGAAACAAAGGATGTTAAAACTCAGTTGTTGAAAATTAAGGAAACTAAACCAGATGGAATTTATATGTTGGCGTTTGCAAAGCAAGCAGGCATTATTCTTCAACAGATGAATGAAATCGGTCTGGATATTCCTGTTTATGCTGCTGATGCATCCAAGGATGATACCATTCTAGAGTATGCGGAAGAATTAACTTCCGGATTGGTTGTGACTGCCCCAGGCGTCCCAGAATCAGAGGAGTTGTTTTTATTCTCTAAAAAATATAAATCGGAGTACGGAGAAGGCTGGAATGCATATGGACCCGAAACATACGATATCATTCAGATATTTCAGGAAGCTTGCAAGTCCGGAAGCTGCAAGGGGGAAGATATCAAGAATTATTTGTATGCAATGAACATATATCATGGTGCGTCAGGAAATTTTAAGTTTGATAGCTTTGGTGAAGTTTCTAAGCCTTATGACAAATATGTTGTAAGGAAAGGAGAATTTGTTAAAGCTTAATTTCTTTCTTTTTTTCTTTTTATAGCAAGGTTTTTAAAGCTGAATTCTTAATAATTAGAGCATGATAGGCGAAAGATCGCTCTGGCAGTCAATTAAGACAAATTTTAAGTTTTCTAAGCACGAGCTTGTTGCTATTGTTGTCAGTATTCTAATCATAGGCTTTATTGTTTCTTTCCGAAGTTGGGGAGAAGAGGTGTTTGATGCCAAAGTTGGTTTGTATAACTTCATCAACGCGTTAATTGTTTCTGTTTTGGCAGTAATTGCGAGTCAGAGTGTAACAAGGATTATGGGTTTAGATCTTGGATTTAAGGTTGAGTATAGAATCTGGATATACGGTGTGTTGATAGGATTAGTTCTGTGTATTGTTACTCGAGGACATATTTGGTTTTTAGTTCCTGGCGGCATTATATTACATGAGATGGTAGGACACAGACTTGGTTATTTTAGATATTGGGCAATGCATAGGCAAAGAGCAGCCGTTGCATCTGCGGGTCCGTTTGCTAATCTTGCGTTAGCGTTATTGTTTAAGATATTGTGGACGGCGGGTTTGCAGAATCCGGTTGTTCATATGGCAATAGTTGTTAATGTGTGGTATGCGTTCTTTCAAATGTTACCTATACCTCCTCTTAATGGATCGGTGGTATTTTTCTTTTCAAGATTACAGTATGCAGTCAAGTTTGGATTGGTCTTAGGCTGCGCATTATTCTTAGTTTATGTAGCAAACATATGGTTGGCATTGTTCGGGGCATTAGTTTTTACAATACTAGGGTTTGCGGCAGGGTTGAAATATGGATAAGAAAGGAGTATTTGACTTTTCAGGATCATATGTCGAACTAGCTTTTGCGGCTGCAATTATAGTTGGGTTTTTGTTAAGAATATTTATGACCTCGCTCGCTGTAAAAATATCAATTACTGTTTTGGTGGCCTTTATGGTTGGCAGAGCAATGTACAAGAAGAAAAAAGGTGTTTTGGTGGCAGTTGTTGCAATTGTTGCATTCTTATTTGGGTTCTTGGCAGGGTATGATGCTTTCGAGAAATTACTTTTGTTGGTTGTGTTCTTTGCTTCGTATAAGTTATCTAGATGGGCACAAGAAGCTGGGTATATTAGATAATTGGATGGTAGTTATGAAAGAATATTTGAAAGATACTATTAATTTCTATGATACTCATGTTGAAGAGTATATGAAACAAACAGAGAAATTATCAGACGCCAGTAGGTTTGATGAATTTATTATGCGCTTACCCAAACACAGCAAGGTTCTTGATGCAGGTTGTGGCTTTGGCAGAGATTCTAAGTTGTTTTATGATAAAGGAGTTGATACTACCGGTATTGATTTATCTTCCAAGTTGATTGAACATGCAAAAAAATATGCCAAGGGCGTTAACTTTCTAGTTCAGGATATTCTAAAGCTAGACTTTGAAGAAAACACTTTTGATGGTGTGTGGTGCTGTGCGACTTTAGTACATCTAAGCAAATCAGATGTGGAGGTTGCTTTGAGACTGTTAGTTAGGGTGTTGAAGAAGGGAGGAATAATATATCTTAATTTCAAATGGGGAGATGGAGAGGGTGTTTTTCTAGATCCAAGATATAATGGTGCGCCCAAGTTTTACTCGTTCTTTAAGGAGGAAGAGTTGAAAAGTTTGTTAAAAAAATGCAAGCTAAACATGTTTCATGCTTCTGTGAAAAATTCTAAAGGACTTTCTGGGAGAAAAACTATTTACTTTATGGCGAAAAAGGCATAATTATTTCTGATAAATTGCATTTAGTTGAAATATTAGTGCAACGCTTAGTCCAACGATGACTGCTCTCAGAAGATTCCATTCATCTTGAAATATTAAAGTTACAATAAAGAAATCAAGTAATGCCATTAAGAAAGAAAAGATGAAACAGTTTTTCTTGCTCTTCATTAAAAATTTGTATAAGTATGCCATTTATATCATGCTCACTAGTGCTTTTTGTATTAAATAAACTGCGAAAATAAAAGTCAATATACTGTGTAATCCAAACATCAACATTATGATGTATATTCCGCAGAAAAAATCTATGATGCTGGCAAAATCTCCTTTGTATATGTATGCTTTTAAGAAAAGCCAAGCAGCAGCAGCAAATAACGGTCTCCAGGTAAATATTCCGTAGTGCGCCATAAGGATTAAGGCGGCAGCTAAAAGGTCAAATAAACCCATTGCTTTTAGAATTGCCATGCCAGACTGGTTCTACTGCAAGATTTATAAGGTTTGGGGTGTTTTTTGTTAGTCACTGTGTAGTAGTTATAATTAGAAAGGTTTATATATTATTGTCTTCATTATTTCTTCGGAGAAAAAATAATGACGTTAGATGATAGAATAATTGCCCATTCTAAAGGATTTCATGTTGATGAGCTAGATGATAGAAGTCTCAGAAACATAATGGATAGCGTAATAAATCAATATCACAGGCAAGAAACTGCGTTGAGAGAATTGATTCAAAATGCTTTAGGGGCATTTGCTACAGATTCTCATATGTTCTTCGAAAAGGTAAACGATGGTGGCGTTTATAGAATAAGATATGTTGACAATGGAATTGGCATGAGTAAAGATGATGCGTTGAATCTTTTGTTGAGGGCATTCAATAGCGACAAAAAGTTTGATCCTAAAAGACCTGGAGAAAAAGGTATTGGTTTCTTATCTTTGTTTAAGTATGATACGTTAATGGGTGTGGAAGTTCAATCTAAAAAAGAGGGACATGATGCCTGGAAGACAGTAGTAAGTTCTGATTTCAAATTTGGTTATGCAGATAAGTTTATTGAGAGTGATATCGAAGAAGGCACCGAAGTTACAATATATCTCCAGATGCCAGATGAAGTTACAGCTAGACGATTGAATCATATTTTTACGGACGATTATGGACAAGATATTAGTGTTCGTGTTGACAACTATGATCTTGAAGGAGGGGTTGTTGCCTTTTCTGATGTTTACTTTGCGGAGAACTACGTTATTCCAGGCATTCAAGAGATGCACCGGTGGTGTAGCGCTGTTCCTAATGAAACACACAACGTCCATGTTCACCCTTTTGGATTCAAACCCGAAACGGTTGCTAGAGCCATAAATAGAGAATATGATTCTCATTCTTTTGTTCTTAATCAGACTCCTGTTCCAAGGGATATTTCTGTTCCAGTAGTGATGAGCGATAGTGATTTAGCCGAGGAGATTGATGTTACCGGTCATGTGAGTTATAGAGAAGGATCAAGAAAAGGTGTTGCTAGAGTTAGACAACATGACATTCTCGTACAAAATTATGGAATCTCTAGAAATGATTTAGAAATTGAAATAAGTAGTCCACATTTACGCACAGTCCTCAGTAGAAATGCTTTTTTAGAAGACGAAGTTCATTCTGCTGTTATGAATTTAATTGAAAGAAGAGTGGATGGTTTCGATAGAGACTTTACAGTTTCTAGTTTGGGATTACAACCCAATAATTTTAGAGGTATTGATGATCTTACATTAGGAGAGAGAGCGGTTGATACTACATATAGAGCAATAACTAATAGAAAATACGTGATGCGTGCAGCGAAGTTAGGAGCTGCAGCGATTGGGTTCTACTATCTTAAGGATTGTGGTCCTTTAACTATCGGGTTTTGTGCTGGTGCATTGTTAGCCGCAAAACCCATTTACAGTTTAGGAAGAAAGATATTTGGCAAAGACTCTATAAATTTCTGGTCTAATGCTGGTAAGTATACTACAAGAGCTGTTGCGGCGGGTGCGCTCGCCTTAATGATTTTTGGTTTTGGCAAAGGTGTGTATGAGGGTTTTTATGATATTAAACCTAAAACACAAAGAACTCCTGGAGTTCAAGTGGTCCAAGTTGAGGAGAATATACATTTAGATCCAAATGTTACATACTCACAATTGCAAGAGAGAATTCGCACATCAGAGAAAGATTCAGACCAAAGCCTTGTTGGCACTGGTGCACTATTTTTTGAAGAAGGCTTGAAAGAGAATGGTCGCAACTTTCTAGAAACAATGTATGATGGTGCTTCTTGGCTGGTTGGTTCTGTAGTTGATTTTACATCCGGCCTGGGCAAGGGTTTTATTAATCTGTTTGTTGATCATGGTTCTGAAATAGTTACTGGCCGGGCGCCTGCACGTTACGAACGTGATCCTGCGTCGTTAGTAGATATTGTCGTACCACAAGTATCCCGGACTGTGAGTTTTGAACCTCCCACTCAAGAAAATGATGCATTCGCAAAAGCACATAGAGAAACACAGTTGGTATACGCAATTCATGGAATGGGTCATTATTTGAAGACTGGAACGTATGACCACCTTAATTCGGATGGTGTTTTTGTGGCACTAAGAGATAAAGATCCAATAACTTCTATGAAGATGTTCGGTCTTGATGATTTGTGGGAATACAAACGCACCTTGCGTGATGTAAAATCCCCTTTCGCTCTTGATTGGAACGAGAGAAGTGCACTTACTACAGACCAAGTTGTTGATAGAATTGTATCATCTGTGAAGCAGGAGATGACTTACACCAAAGATATTCTAGACGGATTGGGTTTAGAAATGAGTAAACTTGTTCGTAATAATATGCAAGTTTATCTTGAGAAAAAGATGGGCGTGTGTTTAGACTTTGCGCAAGTTGCTGCTTATTCTTTGAGAGAAAGCGGCGTTCCAAGCAGAGTTGTTGTAGGCGCTGTTGGTGATGTAGGTCATGCATGGATTGAGTGGTACTCTACAGAAAAAGATATGTGGGTTCCTGTTGAAGTTACTGATCCAAAAAAAACAAACGATCCACCATATTGGCCTGTGGCTCTCGGGTTACTAGGTATTGGAGGTGTTATATTTGGAAGACACAGAATAAAGAGATCTTTACGAAAAAGATACAGATTGGATTCTAATTTATTTTCAGATGATGAATTAAGTAGAGAGTATGATCTTCTTTCGTTAAATATGTCTGAATTAAAGTTTTTTGAGCAAAGATTATTTGGCAGAAAAGGGCACTCCAGTACTTTGGGTTTTAATAAAGAAGCAATGAAAAAATTCAAGAAGACTATGATTAGAGAACATCTTCCTGATTATATTCAAGCTTTGATGAGTAAGCCAATAGTTTATGCACACAACTATGGTGCGCCTTTATCAATGTTTGATCTTGTTGAGATTGGTGAAAGAGAAGGAGAGATTCTATATAGCAATGAAAATACTTCAACCACCCCCCACTATACTCAAAAAAGAATCCCTGTTCTTGACATGGGATCGTTAACTTCAACAACCCAATCGTTTGTAAGAGGATGTGTCGAATCTGTTTTAGGATACAAACTTGCAAGCGTGGATCAAGATTCTCACTTTCATATTTTTGAAGATGAACGAGAACTTAGTGAACCGGAACGATCACTCGTTGATAGAGTGGAAGGGGTTCTTGCTCTGGATAGAAAAATAAAAAGAAAAACAAAGGCTGTAAAGCCGGGTAAGTTTGATTATCATATAAGAAATTCAACGCCTCGTCTTGCAAAATATCAATCAGGCACACTTTATCTCAATATGAACCACCCCCTCATTGTAGGACTTGGAAATGGCAACCCTACTCCGATTGATAAACTCGCCATTGATGTTGTTTTGGATGTATCAACTGATGATGGGTTGGTTAATCCTGGCTCAAAATACTTTGCAAAATTAGGAAAACATACTCAAAATGCTGCACTCAACTAGTTCATTGGATACTTTGGATGTTATGGTCTCGCCAGCTGGCGGACTAGCGATAAGCATAGATCCAGAAAGAGCATTGCAAGAGCTTGCATTTGAAATGTTTCCAAACGCGTTAGCAGTAGGTAGGGAATTAGTTCAAAATGCGCTCGATAGCATTATTGAAAAATATGGTACTCATGCATCAGAGAAGGGAAGTATTGATATTAAAATAGATGCAGAAGAGGTTGTTATTCAAGACAACGGCACAGGTCTTACACAACGTGATATAGAGAATGAACTTCTTCTTTTAGGCAATGTTCATAAAAAAGCAGGCAAGGAGATGAGAGATGCAAGGGAAATTGCACTTAGTTATGTAGGGGGGTTTGGTGTTGGCTTCACATCTACAAAAAGATTAAAGCCCAGTTCAATAAGAGTTGAATCATATAAAGATGGTAAATCCATTGAATATCTCGATACTAATGGGGCTTTAGGGCACAGTGCAGTCTACAAAGAAAGTAGTTTTTCTGAGCAAGGCACAAGGATAACTGTTAAGAGAAAAAATGTGAATTATCAACGTGAAATTGATTTTATTAGAAATTATTGTGAACTAGCTGAAGTTCCTATAACCATAAATGGTGAAAGGATTAATAAAACAGCAGAAGAGCTTTTTGACGTTCATAAAGATGGTCGTAGAAAAGTTATATTCTCATATGGTTTTTCGGATAGAGATGGTAAGGGAACCTTCTTGTTAAGAAATAATACTCACAGAGATTTGTTTAGAAATCATGATCGCTTGGGCCCAATTTACGAAGGAAGTCATCTTGTTCTTCATAATAACGGAATTAGGTTTAAGCTAGATGGACATACAATAGAAGATCTCTTTGATAGTAAAGATGGATTGGACTTAGTTAGATCGGTCCCAATTTTGAGTGCACTTAATCACAGAGATGTTAGAACTGACTTATCTAGAACTGATGCCAATATAGCTCAAGCAAAAAAAGTTAAAGTTGCCGAGTATGTTAGAGAAAAGATTGACGAGATGTTTGTTGCATTTGGAGACTTTGTAAAAGAAAATCCAGAATTTATTCCTCATGCTCAAGCGTATCTCTTATCAGGGGTATCAATTCCAACTCTAGAAAATGAAGCAATATTTGAAGTTGCACATTATTCAAAAGATAAAATTAGTTTTAATGAGCTGAAATCACTCGCTGAGCAAGGCATTATTAATTTATACGATTATCCTTCTTTTATGCCGACTTTGGTTATGCGTGAACCAACAGTATATTTTCATCGTTCAATCGTAGATGATTCGGATTTGGCTGGAAGATTGAGACAACTAGGATTACACTCAGGGTATCGTTGTTCAGGAAAAGCTGGAGAGCATTTGGCTAAAGCAAGCAAAGGTACGTTTAGAACTGGCCTTGCGGCAGGAAGTGTATGGTTAGGCTCTGCAATTTTCTCATATCTCTACTCAACATTTTCTAAAGATCCCGAAGCAGTCCAAAAATCTGCAAGCAGGGTTGAATACACACAAAGAGTTATTGCGGAGACCGCATCCCAAGTTGTTGAGCCTAGTGCGGCAGACCAAACTCATTTTCTTTTGACTTCTGGTGCCGTAACTGCTGAAATAATTGGTGGTGCTGCTTTGTTAAGCTATGTCGCATATAGGTTGAGGAGATCTCACGTTAGAAAATGTGAAAATAAGTTGGATGATTTATATGATCTTGTGGGAGGAGAATCAGAGAGAGGTCCTGTAAGTAGACTTATGCAAACAGAAGAAAAGCACGGTCCAAGTCGATACAAAAAGTATAAGGTTGTGAAGAAGTTTCAAGGATGTTTATCTACAAATTGTCTTGAAGATTCACTTAGAGAAGCATACAACGGTTTTGGCAAATATGTTTCAGACTCGGGGACATCTTGGATTTCTGGTATCGATCGCATGGGTGTTCATTTCTATGAAACAGAAAATATTTCCTCAAGAAAACCATTGTTGTCTACAATACATGCTTTTAGTCCTGAATTGAAAGTAATGGATGTTGCTTTAAGGGTTAACTGCAATCACCCCCAATATTCCTCTTTTGTGGATAAGCTAGAGGCTAGAGATTACAGCGAACTTTTTCAAATGGTATCTTTAGCTTGCGGTAGCAGAAATCTTAGAGAGCACTACCTGGGTGTATTGAAAAGACAGGTAGCAACGCACATTTCAGAATAGAACTATTCTTTCGTAATATACGTAATGTTTATATATTATGTCCGTATTTTACGGGTCATGTCTGGGAAAGTGGTTAAGAAAAGCGGAGGAGCCGAGCTTGGTGGCAAGTCCGTTCTGGACATTAAAGACAAAAAGATATTGCGTTGCCTTTGCGAAGATGCGAGAATGCCTGTTAGTTCTATTTCTGAAAGGACTTCACTTCAAAGAGATTTAGTGGTTTACAGAATCAATAAGATGAAGGACCAGGGCGTAATATCTTCTTTTAGACCCGTCACTAACCCCCCAAAGATGGGTCTTTCTTTTCTTAATTTGGTGAACTTTAGATTGAAAAATTATAGTAAAGAAGAAACTGATAAGTTCATCAAATTTCTTAAAAACTGCAAACGAGTTACAGAAATCTATGAATTAAGTGGCGAGTATGATTTAATGATCATAGTTGCAAGTAAAGATGTTGCAGACTTTGATAATGTTATGAAAGAAATCAGAGAATTGTTTTCCGGAATAATAGACTGTTTTAAATCTAATAATTTAGTTAAGAAGACGTCAAATGATAAGTATATTGATTTGACATAAATCAATTTGTTTTTTCTTAGGTATGACATTGCTTCTAATTTGTAATTAATTGTGTCGGTGTTCTTTTAAGTATATTTTGTCTTAATACTGTTAAGGAAAAGAGAGTTGGTGATTGGTATGTATGACAATGGTTCTGACCCCCAGATGTATATGTTGGTTGCTCAAGCAAAAAATGCAGCATTGCGCAGATTTAGAGGTTTTGATGACGGAAGAGGTATAGATGAAAGGTGTTCCAGAGATCCTGACGCAGATATACGCCAAAGAAATGCAGATGCGGTAAGAGTGAGACTAGATACTTGGTATGAGGAAACATTCGACATTCTAGAAATTGTGTGGGGCAGGGATAAAGCTCTTCAAAAAATTGGAGATAGAAAACCACCTCGCAATCTGCTGTACGGATATAGATTTGGTTAGTCCGCACCAATAAGTTTCGCAAAAGGTTCTCGTACGTATTGATGAATTGCTGCGCGCCTTAAAGGAGTAAAATCCTCGTCTCTCCTGTAAGGTTGTCTGAATAATGGATTCACGTCTCTGGTGCGTTCTAGAACATAATATATCATTGCACCAGGAGATCTATTTACATCTACACAATTCCAGTCACCGGTTTCTTTATCTTTCAAAAAATCAATGCCCGCACACTGTATACCGATTCCGTTACACCAACCCATAACAGAGTTAGCGTATCGCATAACTTCCTCAGGAATTTCTCTCTTTTCTTCAGATATGCCATATGAATTAAGAATGTGTTTTTCCAAATCCGTTAATTTATGGTTTGTTTCAAAACCATGCAGAGTTAATGGTAAAATATCTACATTAGCCAGATCAGGAACCTTTCCAAATGTCGGATCATATTCAATAGCCACTGCAGTTATTGCACCAAAATCAAAGTTCACCCTTAGAAATGAAGGAAAGTTTGTTGGACAAGGCACTTCTGCTTGAACTAACCAATCTCTGTTATCAATACCAAATTCACCAAAAGGATTAGTATCTTCATCAAAATAATGTACTTGTAGTGATTTTGAACCTCGTCTGTGTTTTGCAAATCTATAAGGTGATGACTTGAGAACTGTACTTAATGGTAAAGAATGTGGTGATGGAACTTTAAGAACATCAAATAGTTGTACGGCAGACATCTTATCAGTTATGTCCGTACATTTGAAGTCTTGGGGAACATATAGGCAATGAGTTTTATCAGGAATGTGTGCAAATAAGTATCTATTTGTTCTTTGTTCAATATCAGAAGTTCCAGATCTCCGAAATGAATATTGATCCATATCAAAATCCTCTTGATCTGCAAAAAGATTTAGCGGTAATACCCCCTGATCAAATACTTGCATCTGCAAATCCATGCCTGAATGAAAAACAAAATCCGCATCAGCTAGTTCAGCAACAGGATCTAATGAATCTTCAAAATTTCTCGCTTGAACATGTTTGAAGAAATCGGGAGATAAAAGTTTCGCACCAAACTCTTTTGCAAGCATTGCATAAACTCCACCGTATAAAGTGCGAATTCTTTTCTGACTAACAGTATGATCAAAGGTAGTGTATAGATTAGGCATGCAAGTTATGTAAAGAAGCAGTATTTAAGTGTTTCTCTTTTCGACACCCATTAGTAGTTAAATTTTAGTTGTTGCACCATCGTTGTATATCTTTTGAAATATCGTGATGAATGTTTCTTTAGGTACGTTTATTCCCGCAATAACGAATGCTCTCGCAAATTCTTGACCAACGATTTCCATACCTATTTTTTCGGTCTTGAAATCTAATAATTTTCTTAATGTATATTCTGCTAAGAAATCATTGTAAAGTTTAATTGCGGCTTTAGATCTGCCCCGTTCAGTTTCCAAATATAAATCTCTAGTAGCTAGGTTGGCATAGCAATTGTCTTTCACCATTAAGTTCTTTTTTACTGCTTGAAAACCATGTCTTGCTAATTCCCATTTAACTAATTCTCGCACTATATCTCTAGAAAGAGATTTTTCAAAGTCGATGTCCGAGAAATCTTCAAATTTCAAATCAGGTTTGTCAAGGGTTGGTATGTACAACTTACCAAGGTATTTTGAAAGCTTTTGTCTTGAACCTTGCTTAGTCCATTTGTTTCTTATGAGATAAACATACTCTTGGCCGTTGATTTTTTTTATTCTGATAAAAGCCATGCGATGCTTAGGCACTATGTTTTATTTAAATGCTTTGTTTGAAGGTCACTGGTCACTGGACATGTGAGGAAAGAAGCTATTTAAATAAAGCCAACGATGAATAAGCGATGATTAAAAATTTCGAGCCGCGATTATATCAGCAAACGATATTGGCAAAGGCCAGCATGAGCAATACTTTGGTTGTTCTACCAACGGGGCTAGGTAAAACAAATGTTGCAATAATGTTAGTGGCAAAAAGATTATCACAATATCCTGATTCTAAGATTATGTTTCTGGCACCAACAAAGCCGCTAGTTGAACAACACCTTTCTACGTTTAAACAGCATCTTGATTTTGACCATGAAAAGATGATATTGTTTACAGGAAATGTTGCGCCCGCAAAAAGACAGGAGTTGTTTAAGAAATCTCAGCTTATTTTTTCAACACCACAAGGTTTGGAAAATGATGTTATATCTAGCAGGATAGATTTGAAGGATGTCTCATTGATAATATTTGATGAAGCACATAGAGCTACTGGCGAATATGCATATGTTTGGTTGGCTAAACAATATGAGAAAGTTGCCAGGTATCCAAAGATTCTAGCATTGACCGCATCACCTGGAAGTGATCTGGAAAAGATAAATGAAGTTTGTCAAAATTTGCATATTGAAGAAATAGAAGTAAAGACAAACCAAGATCCTGATGTTAAGCCATACATCAAAGAAACGAAGGTTGATTGGTTAAAAGTTAAGCTGCCTGAATCATTCAAGTCCACTTTAGTTTTTTTGAAAACGTGTTACAAGAACAAATTATTAATGATTAAACAAAGAGGGTTTCTAAGTTCGTACCAAGTTCAGAACTTCAGCAAGACTGAACTTCTTAAACTACAGCGCAGATTTCAGGGAGATATTGCACAAGGGGATAGAAGTACTGAGATTTTTGAGTGTGTTTCATTAGCTGCTGAAGCATTAAAAGTTCAACATGCGATTGAGCTTTTGGAATCTCAAGGGATTCAACCATTGCAGAGATATATGGAAAAGTTGGTTGGAGACGCAAGCACTGGAACTGTGAAAGCAGTAAAGAATCTAATAGCAGATCCTGATTTTCAAAGTGCGCAAGTCAGAATACAACACATGGTGGATGCTAATGTTGAACATCCAAAAATGGGTTTGTTGAAAGATGTTGTCCAAAAACATTTGAATGGAAAAAGCAAGATAATTGTGTTTTCTCAGTTTCGTGATACTATTGTGAAGATCCATGAAACTCTTTCAGAAATAGATGAAGTTAAGGCCAAAATCTTTGTTGGGCAGGCCAAAAAGAATGGCCAAGGTTTAAGCCAAAAAGAGCAAAAGCAGATTCTGGATGAATTCAGGAATGGAGAAATCAATGTACTTTGTGCAAGCAGTGTGGCGGAAGAAGGTTTAGATATTCCTAAAGTGGATGCTGTGATATTTTATGAACCAGTACCAAGCGTGATTCGAAGTATTCAAAGAAGGGGTAGAACTGGCAGGCTGGAAAAGGGCAGAGTGGTTGTTTTGATGGCCGAAGGAACTAGAGATGAAGGATATAGATGGAGTGCTCATCACAAGGAAAAGAGTATGTATAGAACTCTGGATTTGTTGAAGAAAAAGATGAAGTTGGGTACAAGATCAGAAGTTAATGAAACTCCTAAAGGAAATATGAGCTTGAACAATTTCATATCAAGCAGTGAGCAGATTGAGCTAACAGTTGATGATAGAGAAAAAGGTAGCCAAGTAATTAAGGAATTAATTGACAATGGGGTCAAGATAAATCTAGGAAGGCTGAAGGTTGGAGATTATAAATTATCATCAAGGTGCGGAGTTGAATTCAAGTCCGTACCTGACTTCGTGAGCTCGATTTTGGACAATAGACTGCTTGTACAGGTTCGCGAACTAAAGAATACTTTCCAAAGACCTTTGATAATAATTGAAGGTAGCGAAGATATGTACACTCAAAGAAACATCCACCCCAACGCAATCAAAGGTATGCTGGCAACAATTACTATCAGTTATGGTGTGCCAATACTTCAAACTAAAAGTCATAAAGAGACCGCAAGTTTGCTGGCTATAATTGCAAAACGGGAGATGGAACGATCAAGTGGAGAGTTTAATCCGCACCTGGATAAACCAGAGAATTTGGCAGAGGTTCAAGAATATGTGGTGAGTTCATTACCAGGTGTTGGACCTACTTTGGCCAAGCCATTATTGAAGAAACTGGGTTCAATCAAAAATATAGCAAATGCGAACTTGGATGAATTAAAAGAAGTTGACAAGATAGGGGAAAAGAAAGCCAAGGAAATCCAGAGAGTTTTGACTGAATCGTATTCTAGTTAGTTTTATATAGTATTGTTGGTATATTTCTTGAAAAGGGGTGCTTGACTAAAGGGCCGTTTTTGGGTTCTAAAATATGTGATAGCTTCATGACTTTTTTAGGCAGAAGAAATGGGATTCGGCACATGCGTACTAGATCAGAGTATGGCCGAACCGCCAGAGAAACATATAGGAATGGAATAAAGCGCGGCTTTATGCTGGGTGTGGTTGCCACAGTTGGTTTAGCTATCTTAGCCTGGCATTATCAAGATGAGATAAATACTCATTTGGTTGATCCCGCGAAGCAAATTCTTCAGATTGCAGATGAACCTAAGGTTTTAGATCAAGGTTCAGATGCTGTTGGTTCTTTTGAATTAGATGATATTGTAACTGGAGCATTATCAAATCTTGGTGATGGAATTGTTGGTGCTCATGCTGCTTTGGGACAACGTGTTGAACAAGCATTAGATTCTATGGTAGGATATGAGTTAAAAGGTATGGAATACTTTGAAGTATATGATACAGGCAGAGATTATGTTCATGGTACTAATGGTAAGAAAAAGGATCTGATTAAGGCAGCACAAATCTTTGAACATTATGTGAAAATGTTTCCCGATATCAAACGGACAGATTATCATGCCGGCAGGGCACAGTATGATGCGGCGCGATGTTACTTTATGTATTCTAGGAAACACCCAGAAGGTAGCCCGGAAAGAATTTCTGCAATGGTGAAAGCATATAGATCTTTAGAATTAGTTGAAACCAATCATCAAAAATGGTTGCAGGGCTTTAGAAATTTTAGGGCCCCTGTTACAGGATATAAGAAAATGATTGAAACAGAACTTGGCAATAGAAGGCTTGCCAATTTAGTTAGTTAAATTTTTAGATTTTCTAATCTTTTTACTCTTTCAGCAGTTGGTGGATGAGTGCTGAAAAGTTTCATCATTCCGCCAGCTCTAAATGGGTTTGATATGAATATGTTTGATGTAGTTGGATTACCAAATCTCAAAGGATTGTGCTTTGCACCAGATTCTAATTTTTGCAATGCGGATGCAAGCGCTTTTGGTTTCTTTGTTATTTTTGCTGCACCTTCATCAGCTAAGTATTCTCTTGATCTTGATATGGCTAATTGTAAAACTGTTGCAATGATTGGTGTTAAGATTCCTAGAACGATTATGTAAATGAAGCCAGAGTTATCATTATCTCTTCCGCCAAAGCCACCAAAAAGTGCAGCGAATCTTGCCATTGATGCAACGAATGCAATAACTGTTGCAATGGTTGCGGCCACTGATGAGATCAAAATATCCCTGTGTTTGATATGAGAAAGTTCGTGAGCGATTACTCCTGTAAGCTCATCTTTATCCAACATTTGTAGTATTCCTTGAGTGCACGCTACTGCGGCATGTTCAGGATTTCTTCCAGTTGCAAAGGCATTAGGATTATTCGTTGGGATGATGTAAACTTTAGGCATAGGAATTTTTGCTTTCTTGGATAGTCCCTTTACTATTGCAAAAAGTTTAGGTGATTGTGATTCTGTGATGGGTTTAGCTTTGTACATCTTTAGTACTAGTTTATCAGAATACCAGTATGAAAAGAAATTGATTCCTATCGCTATTACGAAAGCAATGATCAATCCATTCATTCCTCCAAGTAGGTTACCTACTACTAGAAGTAAACCAGAAAGTGCTCCAAGGAGCACCACTGTTTTAATCTGATTTTGAAACATTTTCCTTCTTTCTAACAATGTTGTATGAGATGCCTATATCTCCTTCCCAAACAAATCCGCCAGATGTTGCTAGCATGACTGTTTTCTCAGATTTCGATAGTTTTTCACTATTTAGATCTAACTCTATTGTCAGTTTATTTCCTTCAAGTTTATGAGCCATTTTAGTTTACCCCCTTTTGTATTGGAAGCTGGATAGAATATTAGTTTTTAAGAGTTTCTAATTGGTTAGAGATCTAGTAATGTATCTTCTCACCAGCTCCTCTACTCGGTCTCTGTGTGTGAAGAATGTACCTGTTTGTTGCATTGTTTCATATCCTAGAGGGTTATTAGGTGTTTTTATTTCGTGTTTTATACCTAGGCCTCCTGTGAGTATTCCTGCAAAGAGATAATCATTAGTCCCAATTCTGTGATAGACAGGCCCTCCGCTTTCTCCATCATACGACATATTTGAAGTGAATAATTCAGATCCTGGAATTAATTTCTTTCTCCCATCCACCTCTGCAAACATATCTTGACGATATTCTAAAACTTGTCCTCTCTTTTCAAGAAGAAGAGAATTTGCGGGAAGCAGTATTCTCCCAAGCGCATTTGCAGATTTAGATTTATCGAAGAAGTCCAGACCATTAATTATTTGATTATAATCCTCGCGGGAAGGAGCACCCACCAATCTTAGAAACGTAGATATGTCATCCCCTAGTTTAGGAATATGTGGACTAAGATGTATTTTTGCATCTCCGTCCCCTACATCATGTTCTGACTTTAATAATGCAAGGTCATTTTTCTCATCATATTCAACTACCGTAAAAGAACCAGATTGATTCATAAGATAGCCTCTCCTCCATTGTGGTGTAACTCTCATACTTGAGAAATATTCATCTACAACATGAGCAGCAGTTAGAAAATAGTTTCCGCCGAGATGTGTTGCTCTTCCCACCGTTATGTCTCGGCCGTTTGATTCAGTTTTTCGAGTAATATCGAATAATGTGTTTTCAATCCCTTTTCTATTAACGATTGTACCTTTAGAAGGATCAAGAAAGTCATCAAGTACTTCTTTCTCTACTTGTTTATCTGGTTTTTTGCATCCTTTAGATCCGAATAACAGAATAGCGGCAGCAACTATCCCGAATTCTCTTCTGTTCATTATCTTCGCACACCTCAATACTTAAGGAAGTATATAAATTTGGCGTTTTTAGTCACCCGCAAGTAGTCAAGGCGGCCTGTCATTTATTTAGGCACCATAAAATTAGTAGATCTATTTCAGCCAAAATCACCTTAGAGAGTTCAACCCGTAAGAAATACGGCATTTCTTAAATTCTTTTAGCAGAATTGATCTAAAGCAATTTTTGCAATTAAATTAATTCCGAAAACCCGGAAAAGATCCCGGAAGGTCTTCAGATTTTAGTCTTGAAAAAGTACCGAAAATGTTCTGAGGAAGCCAAGGTTCAACTACGAATTAAGAGCTTTTAATTAATAAAAATAAAGAGAATGTTAATTTGGATTTGAATTCAACCGAACTAAGAATTTTCAATTTCCTCGGAAAAAATGTAGTTTTCTCGGAAATTATTAAATCGTGCTTCTGAGATCTTCAAACTGCTTTGTAAACTCCCCTCCCGAAATTTTTCTAGCGACTTCGTGTTTCTTTGATGACGTGACTTTTATTAACTAGGTTCGGGGTTTAGTACGAACCAAGTTCGGAGTTCAGTTCGGACTTGAACCTAAGCGAATTTAGATTATAGACGGAGAGACGCCAAAACACCCGAATTCGACGTTCAAGTTCAGCCAAGTTCAGTTCGAACCTAGTTCGGACTTAGGTTCGAACCCAAGTCCGAACCTAAAATAGAGACTTTTAAGCGAAAATTATAAATAGTTAGCAATTCATAAAAAGTAGAAATTAGGCCAAAATGCCAAAACTCACTTTTCGAAAAATGGAACACAAAGTCGAAGAAAAAAGGACATTTATCGAGAATTCTACAGTAAATAATCCAGATCATAGTCACACAGGTGCATCTTTTAAAAGAGCACCTGAAATTCACCTTAACTCTCACTTTACGCATATTATTTAAAAATAAACCAAAAAGCAGGGGTCTGCAAAGACCCCTTAGCTCCCAATCAATAAAAGTTCCAAGCGAACCCTCACTTTCAGAAGAAATAAGGGTAAAAACACACATCACACTTAAAATCAAAGATAATGAGCCAAAAACATCATAAAAACGCTCACTTTTCGATAAATATGTGACAAAAAAGTCTCAAAACTAGTTAAAATGGTATTAAAAGCACTAATAAGGCGAAATAAGGAAAGGGGCTCAGACCTCAAGAATCTGATAAAAGAAGCGTTTTTAAGAGTCAGAAACGATGTAGATGACCAAAAAAACGTCTTGAATCAGCAACAAAATAACATTTCTAATCTAGTTAGTTGGATGAATTTCGTGTATAATAATCACAAAAGGCTAGAAAACAGCCATCGAACTCTCACTTTCCAACATAATCAGCAGAAATTACTATCAAAACAAGATATCGTGAATCTTAAGCAGTGGATAGACCACTTTAATAGAGTTCAGAGTGAGCAAAAAAACCGCGAAAAGGCGATTTTGGGCGATTTAGAGGCTCTGAAGGCTGATTTAAGAACTGCAATTTCGTGCATGGAAGAGGCCAAAAGTGAGAGTTCCTCGATCAAGAGCAGAATAGGCATTTTAGAAGAGGCAAAACCTGCCAAAACAGAGCTTTCAGCCCCTGTAACGCCAAAATTCTCAATTCCCGTTCAAACATATCAAAAGCCTGAAGAAGAGCGTTCTAACATCTTTGAGCGTAAAATACTCCAAAGGATACGTCCAAATAGGAAAAAATTCATTATAAAGGAGATTGAGGCTCTTTTGAAGGATGGGAAGTACTCTACAAGCGATATAGAGGAAATAGTCGTACTCGAGAAGAATTTGTGCGGTAGAACGTCTTTTTTCAGCTACTTGAAGGAAATGAAGCTAAAAGGGCAAGTAAGCTACGCACAAGTAGCCGATAAACAGATCTTAATTCTTAACGAGAAGTAGGCTTAAACGTCAAAATAAGCCATTTCAACACTTTTTCTAAGATATCCGCACATCTAGGCCCCATACTCACTTTTCCGCAAAATAGGCGCTCATTTTATTCTTTTCAATATTGAAAATATATTGACGAACTCTCACTTTTTGATGAAATACACATAGTGAGCTAGAAAAGTGCTAAAAAAGTCATGAAAATAAGCAATAAGTGAGAGTTAAGCAAAGATATTTAGTCGAAATACGCTATAAAAAATATTAAATATACAGCCACTCTACTGGCTAAATGGGGTGTTTGAAGCCAATGGAGCCTGAAAAATTAACAAAAGAGGCCCTTCTGAAGCATTACGGGCAAGATTTTGTACAAAAGGCAATTCTTGACAATTCTGTAGATAAGGAAGTTGTTGGTAGCTATGGCGGTAAGGGCTATGCCAGGCGCCCAGATGTGCTAAATTATCCTGCAGATATACTAGAATTGGTGAAAAATGGCATTACAAGCTTTCATTCTAGTGAAGAGATATGGAAGAATCCACTACTACTTGACCCAGAAATGAAGAAAAGTGAGGTTGAGAAGATTAGAAAGGGTTGGGATCTTGTTTTGGATATAGACTGTAAATGGCTAGAATACAGCCAAATGGCGGCAGATTTACTATACAAAGCTCTGAAATATCAAGGTATAAAGGCTGTATCAGTTAAATTCTCAGGTAATCACGGTTTTCACCTGGGCGTGCCATTTGAGTCCTTTCCTGAGCAAATAAACGGCCGAGATACCCGAAAAATGTTTCCTGAGGCCCCGAGAAGGGTTGCAGAATATCTTAAACATCTAATCAAAAAACCATTAGGTAAAGCAATACTTGAAAGTGAGCAAATAGGCACCATAATTGAAAAGACCGGCAAGCCCTCTGAAGAGCTAATTCAAGAAGGAGAGCTCAATCCGTTTGTGTTCCTTGAAATAGATACAATACTAATTTCACCAAGACATTTGTGTAGAATGGTTTATTCTGTAAACGAAAAATCAGGATGGATTTCCATCCCTGTTGATCCAAGTAAAATATTAGAGTTCGACACAGCCACAGCTAAGATTGGAACTATAACGTCGTCGAGCTTTGACTACTTAGACAGAAGCGTAGCTGAGCTAGGCGAAGCATCTAAAATGTTTCAGCAAGCATTTGACTTCAAACCAGCAATAGAAGATGAAGAATATAAGATAACCCACGAGAAGGAGTATTCTGTTCCCTCGACGGCAGTTCCGGAAGATTTCTTTCCTCCATGCATTAAACACGCAATGCAAGGAATGCCTGATGGTAAGAAAAGGTTCTTGTTCATTTTTGTTAACTTCTTAGTTTCTTTAGGTTGGGAGTATGATCAAATTGATGAGATGCTGAAAAAATGGAATGCTAAGAACGACGATCAGCTAAGAGAAGTTATGTTGAAAGGGCAAATAAGATATCATAAACAAATGAAGAAAAAGATCTTGCCCCCTAACTGCGATAATAAAATGTATTATGTTGATCTGGGACTCTGTAAACCAGATGGTCTTTGTAAGAAGATAAAGAACCCAGCACAGTATTCTAAATTGAGAGTATTAATCGCCAATAATCCTAGAGAAGAAGGAAGTACAAAAGGACGTAAGTTAACTGACGAAGAGAAAGAACAAAGACGACAAACTCGAGAAAAACATAAGAAGTTTAAAGAAGATATGTTAAAGAAACGAGAAGAAGAAAAGAGTTAAGTTGCGCCAGCCATTTGCTGTTGAACCTGTTTAATAATACCAGCATTCTCATTTCTCGCATTTGTGACAACCGTTTCACACTCGGCAACTAGTTCCTGCAAAGCTTTGTATACTGCCTTTATTTCAAATTCTTCTCTCGCTAGTTCCGTATTGTATTTTTGGTGAAGCGCAAGTACTTGTTTATGAACTTCAAGGAGCTTATCCGCGCCTTTAACGCTCCTCAAAGCAGTGTATAGAGGTACAACGCATTCTTTCGAGAGCTCATCAAATCCTTCAAAAACGAGCTGCATGATTAAGATCATATCTTGATCAATTTCATGGTAATATTTTCTCACACCTTCATAATTCTTCAATAAAAATTTTAATTTGGTAAGAGTTGCAGGGGTAACCTGTTTAGCCCCTATCTCGGATTGTAATTCGTTAAAATGTTGATGAAATTTTCTATAATCGTGAGTCATTACTTGTTTACTTAACTTGCGTGCCTTGTGAGCTACAAAATTAATTCCTCTAACGTGCCCGACAAATCTGGCCCAACCACGAACAGCATCTTTACCTTTTTCAAACCTGGTTCTTTCTTTTATTTCAACACGGGCGTCTTTAACTTCTTGACCGCCAACCTTTTTTTTCAGAGCGTCTAAAACTTCACTGAATTCAGCCACATTAAACGTCAAATGTTCGCCCTTTCTTACACCATCTAAATCTGCAATTAATTTGCCCATCCCTTTCTCGTCTTTAATCAATGCAGCATTCTCTTGAAGTGTTAAATCTGCTTGATCTATCTCTACTTGAGACATAATCTCTAATAGTTTATGATAATAACCAGTGAATGTTGCAACTGCTTCAGCTTGAAGTTTCTCTAAGAGAGCACTATTTCCTTTAGCTTTAGCAATTAAACTGTGAACATAATCAGACTCACCATGTTTATTAACACCACCATAGTGTTTCATCATGATGTGAAGAACTTTCTTGAATTGCCTTACGTGTGCTGCAAGTTGTTTAGAATCAAATAGCTCTTTACCCTCGTAAGACCTTAATTGAAATCGGGCTTTACTTAATGCGGCGTTGGCAGCTATGTTACCAGTCATGTGATTTCCTGCCCTGCTTGCAGCTCCACCTGCTACGTGTGCAGCAAATCTGGCTGGCGCAGTTAACACATTCCATAATCCCATAGTGATCGTTTAGACGCCCAGATAAGTATATAAAGGTTTTGAAGAAAGTTCACAAAATGCTTGTAGGCAACAGCCTCAAACCGTTAATTTTGCTACAACCACACCATAACAACAAACTTTATAAAGAGTTGTCTTTTCCTGCGAAAGTAATCACAATTAAATTGATCAAATCGATCAAACAGCATTCGGAGAACATCTCAGAATGCATGTAAACAAGCGAACACAGCCTGAAAAAAAGTCTTTCAGTACAAAGTTTGTGAAAAGCAACTTGTTCTGGTGAATGACTTAATAATAGGATTTTAAGAGTCTCGTGGGGGGATTTTGAGAAAGTCTTGTTGGTTTCTAGGTAGCTTTGTCTTGTATGATTTGACATGAAAAGACGAAAATGGGAAAAACTGGTCAACCAAGGAAAGGATCCATGCAATTCTGGCCTCGAAAGAGAGCTAAGAAGATATGTCCTAGAGTTAGATCTTGGCCCGAAGGCAAAGAACCATCTCTATTAGGCTTTGCAGGGTTTAAAGCCGGTATGACTCACGTTGTATACACAGATAATCGAAAGGCATCTACAACAAAAGGAGATGACATCGCTTCTCCAGTAACCGTTATCGAATGTCCTCCAATCAAAATCGCAGCAATCAAATTCTACAAAAAATCAATTTACGGTCTTAAGTTGAAAACTCAAATTAATGCACCTAAATGGGATAAAGAACTTGAAAGAAAAACTATCATGCCCAAAAAGGTTGATGAGAAAAAAATAACTGAGATCAAACCTGAAGATTATACCGAAATTAGAGTTCTTGCATATACGCAACCAAAGCTAACAGGTATTGGAAGTAAAAAACCAGAACTGTTTGAATTGGGACTTGGTGGAAATGTCGCAGAACAGTTTGCTTATGCTAAAGACAATTTAGGTAAGGAAGTTTCTGTTAAAGATGTTTTCAAAGAAGGAGAACAAATTGACATTCACGCTGTAACAATTGGAAAAGGATTCCAAGGTCCTGTAAAGAGATTTGGAATTACTGTTCAAGGCAGAAAAAAAGAGAAAGCTAAGAGAAACCCAGGAAGTTTGGGTCCTTGGAAAGGTCAAGGCCACGTTATGTATAGAGTTGCACACGCAGGTCAGACTGGATTTCATACTCGTGTTGAATATAACAAATGGTTAATGAAGATTGGTGAAGAAGGAAAAGAAGTTACTCCTAGAGGTGGCTTCTTAAGATATGGAGAAGTTAAAAATCCATTCATCCTCGTAAAAGGATCTGTTGGCGGATCGAAGAAAAGAATTGTAAGATTGGTTAAAGCAATAAGGCCAAATGCAAAAGTCCCAACAGAAGCACCAACAATACAAGAAATAAGTCTTGCATCAAAGCAAGGTAACAGAGTAAAATCACGCTGATGATGAAGTTATTCCCGGCTGAACAACTGATGAGAAGGAGTAACTGCTGAAGAATATCACAATAACAAAAAAATGAAATTAAACATACATACCCAAGCAAACGTGCAAAAGGGAAGCATTGAGCTGCCTGCTCAATTTGTAGAACCTGTTAGACCCGATTTAGTAAAGAGGGCAGTAGAGGCAATACAAAGTCACAAGAGGCAGGCATATGGTGCAGATCCTGAAGCAGGTATGAGACATAGTGCTAATGTATCTAAAAGAAGAAGAAAATACAGAGGCTGCTACGGTAAAGGTATATCCAGAGTCCCTAGAAAAGTTATGACTAGGCGAGGAACTCAAATGAACTGGACTGGCGCAATTGCTCCTGGTACAGTTGGTGGAAGAAGAGCTCACGCACCTAAAGCAGAAAAGATTTGGGACAAGAAAATTAACATTAAAGAAAGAAGAAAAGCAATAAGGAGCGCACTGGCTGCTACTGTAATCAAAGAAGCAGTAGAAGAAAGAGGTCATAAAGTTCCTAAAGATTTCCCATTCGTACTTGATAACTCTTTTGAATCTCTTTCAAAGACTAAAGACGTAATCCAATCATTGGAGAAGCTTGGTTTGAAAGATGAGATTGAAAGAACAAGTGAAAAAAAGATAAGAGCAGGAAAAGGTAAGTTAAGAGGAAGAAAATACATAACTAAGAAAGGTCCTCTTCTTGTAGTTTCAAAAGACTGTCCTTTGCTTAAATCTGGAATTAATATTCCTGGTGTAGAAGTTGTTAAAGTTAATGAAGTTAATGCGGAACTTTTAGCTCCTGGAGCTGCCGTAGGAAGACTTACACTTTATACTGAAGATAGCATCAAGAAATTAGATGCTGAAAAACTTTTTACTGACGAAGTTGTTGTAGAGAAAGTAGACAGAAAGGTAGTAAAAAAACAAGCTTTGGAAGAAAAGAAGAAGAAGGCAGAAGAGAAGAAAAAGAAAAAAGCTGCAAAAAAAAAGCCAGTAAAAAAGGAGGCAGCTAAGAAGTAAAGATGGAAAGCGCAGATCCATACAGAATTATTAAGTTTCCTTTATCGACTGAGAAGTCTATAAGATTGATGGAAGCAGAAAATAAACTCATATTCGAAGTAGATAAAAAAGCATCAAAAACAGAAATAAAAGAAGCTGTTGAAAAGATGTTTAAAACTACAGTTGAGAAGGTTAACACGTTAATAACCCCTCAAGGTAAAAAAAGAGCTTACGTTAAATTTGGCAGTGAAACACCTGCAATCGATATCGCAACTCAAATGGGATTAATGTAAAATGGGAAAGCGACTAATACAACAAGCAAGAGGAAAGGGCGGACCTACTTATAGAGCGCCTAGCTTTAGGTATAAAGGAGTTGCTAAACATCTAACTATTCAATCAGAGAGTACATTTGGTATTGTACTAGATATTATTCATTGCGCAGGTCATTCAGCACCTCTTGCGAAAGTAAGATATGAGGACGGTCAAGAATTGTTCCTTGTGGCTGCAGAGGGTATTTGTGTTGGTGATAAGGTAAGCAATCAAGATCCTGAAAATTTAACTGTTGGAAGTACTTTGGAATTAGATAAGATTCCTGAAGGAACTGCAATATTCAATATTGAAGCACAGCCAGGAGATGGCGGTAAGTTCGCTAGGGGTTCTGGTGTTTTTGCTAAAGTGCTAACTAAAGTTAAAGGAAAAGTTATTGTACAGTTACCATCAAAGAAAAAGAAACAATTTTCTCCAAAATGCAGAGCAAACATTGGTGTTGTTGCAGGTGGTGGAAGATTAGAGAAACCTTTGATGAAAGCAGGTAATGCATATTACAAATACAAAGCAAAGAACAAATTATGGCCAATCGTAAGCGGTACATCTATGAACGCAGTAGATCACCCATTCGGTAAGGCAAGTTCACATACTAAAGGACGATCACATTGTACTTCAAAAGATGCTCCTAAAGGAAGAAAAGTAGGAAAGATTGGTGCAAGACAAACAGGTCAAAGAAAAGGCAGAAGCACAAAGATTTCCAAAGGTGGAGCAGGAAAGAGAAAGAAAGAAAACAAAACTGGTAAGAGTCTTAAAGGTAAAAAATAAAGATCCAAAATGGCAAAAAAAGAATTCAAATTTCACGGAAAAAAGGTTGAAGAGCTTAAAGAACTAAGCCTTAATCAATTTGCAGAGCTTGCTCCTTCGAGCATAAGAAGAAAGATCACTAGAGGCTTTACTGATCCTGAGAAAGTTTTGTTAAAGAACCTTAAGACAAAAGACAGAATCAAAACTCATTGTAGAGATATGGTAATCCTTCCAGAAATGATTGATAAAACCATCTTAATACATAACGGTAAAAAATACGAAGAAATCCTTATTCAAGATAAAATGGTTGGCAGAAGACTAGGAGAGTTTTCACTAACTAGAAAAAGATTAATACACAGCTCACCAGGAGTTGGACAAACTACTAAGAGAAAGTAAAATGGCAAATATGAACTATTCATTCCAGGGATATGACGACCAACACATGGCTAGAGGTCTTGGTGTTAGTTATAATATCTCAACTAAGCAGAGCATAGAAATATGCAACTGGATTAGAGGTTTGAATGTTGAAAAAGCTAAACTATACTTGAGAGAAGTTATGGAAAAGAAAAGAGCAGTTCCATTCAAAAGATACACTGACGGTGTAGGTCACAGAAAAGGTAAGATTGCATCAGGAAGATATCCAATTAAAAGTTCCGAGAGATTCTTGAAACTATTGGAATCTGTAGAAGCTAATGCAGGTTACAAAGGATTAAACACATCAAACTTAGTCATAAGGCATGCAAGTGCTAACTTGGCATCACGACCATACAGACATGGTAGACAGTCAAGAAGACAAATGAAGAGTACTCATGTTGAAATTGTTGTTGAAGAAGGTAAAGAAGCCCCTAAAAAGGAAGCTAAGCCTGCAAAGAAAACAGCACCTAAAGCTAAAGAAACAAAGCCTGTTGAGGCAAAAAAAGTTGAAGAAAAACCTAAAACTGATACTACTAAAAAACCCAAAGAGGAAAGTAAAGAATGATTGAACGAAAATTTGTTGACCAAAACAAGAAGGAGTATCTCATCCAGAGATATATCAAGGAACAAATGAGAAACGTTGGTCATTCAGCAACTAAGTTGCAAAAAACACCTATGGGTGATAAAATCGTAATTACTGTTTCAAGACCTGGTTTGATTGTAGGTAGCCACGGTCAAAACATAAAGAGATTAACTATCGAACTGAAAAGAGAATTTGGTTTGGAAAATCCTCAAATTGAAATTACTGAAGTTCCAAATGTAAACTTAGACGCACAAGTTGTTGCAGAAAGGATTGCATCAAGTATGGAAAGATTTGGATCTCAAAGATTCAAGGGAATCATGCATAAATCTGTTAGCGATGTAATGGCTGCAGGTGCTAAAGGAATTGAGGTTTTGATCTCAGGAAAGGTTCCTAGTGCAAGATCAAGAACTTGGCGAGTATATTCAGGATATTTGAAGAAGTGTGGAGATACTGCTCTTGTTGGCGTATACAGAGGACACACTACTGCAAGATTAAAATCAGGAGTTGTAGGTGTAAAGGTATCAATCATGCCACCAACTACTAAAATGCCTGATGATATCAAAGTTACAGGACGTATTGAAGAAGAGATTAAAGAAGCAAAGCCAGTAGACAAAAAGAAAAAGCCTGCTGCTAAAAAGAAAACAACTGCTAAGAAAAGCTCAAAGGAATCTGAGGCTCAAAAAGAGTTAAAGAAAAACCTAGAGAAAGTGAAGAAAGAAGATACTCCTAAAGACAAAAAAGAAAATGAAAAATAAAGATATTCGATCAAAAGGTGAAGAAGAGCTAACCGGCAAAATGGAAGAAATGAGGCTGGAGCTAATCAAGCTTAATGCTCAAGTTGCTACAGGAACTACTCCAAAAAAACCTGGGCAAATCAAGCAGTTGAAGAAAACAATTGCAAGGATTAAAACCACTCTTAACGAGAAAGGGAGGGTTAGTAAATAAATGAGCGAGATATGCACTACGTGCGGTTTGCCCAAAGAACTTTGTGTTTGTGAATCAATCGCAAAGGAGAGTCAAAAGATTACAGTAAGTCAAGTTGCCAGAAAATTTGGCAAAAAGTACACTGTTGTTGAAGGTATTGATTCAAAGGACATCGACCTTAAGGATTTGTCAAAGAAACTTAAGGACAAGTTTGCTTGCGGTGGCACAGCAAAAGATGGCAGAATTGAACTTCAAGGAAATCACACTCAAAAAGTAAAAGAGGTCTTGGTGACCTTGGGTTTTAGTCCAGAGACGATCGAAATCCGGAAAGATGACTTTAAGAAAAGACGATATTGAACAAGCGTGGAAGGCGCCTTTGATTGGTAAGAGTATTAAAGTTGTTGAGTCGAAGAACAAAGATTGCGTGGGAATTGAGGGAAAGGTCCTTAGAGAAACCAAAAACACAATTGTTGTTGATGGTGAACAAGGACAAAAAACTTTGATGAAAGCAAGCGTAACCTTTGTTGTGGATAACATCACAATCACAGGAAATAAAATCACAAAAAGAATTGAAGATAAACCAAAACTGAAAATCAAAAATGGCAAAAAAGAACGAAATTAAAAACGTCGGCCTGGGAGTCGAGGCACCTAAGGAGAAGTGCGAAGATGGTCACTGCCCCTTTCATGGTAGTCTTAAGCTTAGAGGTAGAGCGTTTACTGGAGAAGTAGTTTCTGATAAGATGACTAGGACGGTTAGAATAGTTATCGAAAGGAGAAAATACGTTCCGAAGTATGAAAGATACATTAAAGCAAGAACTAAAATTGTTGCTCATAATCCTGATTGCGTATCTGCAGTTATTGGTGATGTAGTTACAGTTAAAGAATGCAGACCAATAAGTAAAACGAAATGTTTCTGTGTAATACAGAAAGATAATACTGAAAAATGAAAGCAATAAAAGCTAACGTAACAAAAGGACTTCAAGTTGGTAGTTGGGTTCCTACTTGCGATAATTCAGGAGCTAAAATCTTGAAAGTATTCGCAGTAAAAAGGGCCAAAACTGTTAAGAGAAGAACTCCTGGATGTGGTGTTGGTGATTTGGTTATGGCATCTGTAAAGTCAGGTAAGCCAGACATGAGAAAAAAAGTTGTTTTCGCGATCATAGTTAGACAAAAAAAAGAATACAAAAGACCTGATGGAACCAGGGTTAAATTTGAGGATAACGCAGCAGTTGTTCTGAAAGACGACAAAGGTAACCCAAAAGGAACTATATTCAAAGGTCCTGTTGCTAAAGAAGCAGCATCAAGATGGCCTGCTGTTGCAAAAATTGCAAACACACTAATTTAAGAAAATGAAACAAAAATTTTCAACCAAATGGATAAGCAGTACACAACCAAGAAAGCAGAGAAAGTATAGAAAGAATGCTCCTTTGCACTTAAAGGGAAGTTTCCTGAAAGTACATTTGTCTGCAGAACTTAGAAAGAAGTACGGTTGTAGATCTGTCAGGGTTAGAAAAGGCGACAAAGTTACAATACTAAAAGGATCTTACAAGAAAAAAGTTGCTAAGGTTCAAATGGTTAGCACAAAAAGAACTAAGGTATACTTAGAAGGTTTGGAAGTCACTAGAAAAGAAGGAAGCAAAAAGCTAGTATCCTTCGAACCATCAAATCTTATGATAACTGAATTACATCTCGAAGATAAAGCAAGAATTGCTAAATTGGAGAAAGGTACAAAAACTGAGGATAAGAAAGAGAAGTAAAAATGGTAAAAAATCATCTTAAAAGAATCAGCACACCAAAGACGTGGAAGATTGGTAGAAAGGCAGAGACATTTATCTCCAGACCTTCGCCTGGTGGACAACCACTGCTCCACAGTATTAGTATTAACACTCTGTTCAAAGAAGAACTGAAGTTTGCTAAAACAACTAAGGAAGTTAAGAACATTCTTAACAAATCTGAGATTTTGGTTGATGGTAAACAAGTTAAAAATTATAGATATAGCATTGGTTTAATGGATGTAGTATCAATTCCAAAAACTAAGGAAAACTATAGGTTACTACTTAACAAAAACGGTCAGCTTTTTGCTAAAAGTGTTAAAGCTGCAGAATCAAACTTGAAGCCTAAAAGAATTACTGGTAAAGGTAAGATCGCAAAAGGCGCTACACAATTACAATTCTTTGATGGACACAACTTGAAAGTCGATAAAGACGAGTATAAGGTTGGAGATACAGTTATGTATGACATCAAAGATAAAAAAATCACTAGCGCTCTTAAGCTAGAGAAAGGTGCACTAGTATATCTTACAGGTGGCGCACATATTGGTTTTGTGGGTACTGTAGAAGATTTGGGCACGAAAAAAATTCACATTAAAACAGAAGATAAAATATTCGAAACAGCTCGGAGATATGCCTTCGTAGTTGGAAAGGATAAACCACTTATTGAGATTTAAAATGAATCCTATGCAAGAAATACGGATAGAGAAAGTGACGCTTAACTTTGGCGCTGGTAAAGATGCCAATAAGCTAGAGAAAGGTCAAAAACTTTTGAAAAACATATCAGGAATTCCTCCGGTTAAAACAATAACTAACAAGAGAATTGCTGCATGGAGTTTGAGACCTGGTTTGCCTATTGGATGTAAGATTACATTAAGAGGCGAAGAAGCTAAAGCTTTACTTGTTAGACTTGTAAAAGCAAAGGATGATACTATACTTTCAAAACAATTTTGCGAGAGCGGTACTTTCTCTTTTGGAATACCTGAGTATATCGATATTCCTGGCGCAGAATATGATCCTGAATTAGGAATCATGGGTTTTGAAGTCTCAGTTACATTGTGTAGACCTGGTTACAGGGTTAAAAGTAGAAAGATAAAACCTACTAAACTACCTGCACATCATAAAATAACAAAAAAAGAAGCAATCGAATTCATGACAAAAGAGTTCGGTATTACTACCGAGGTTGAAAAATGACTCAAAGCGATCATAAAAAAATGCTTGCGCAGCTTAAGGTTAAGAAACCTAAGCATGGTAAGTTTATCAAACACAATGCTCCTAAAGAAAGAAAACACGGCATTGCTAAGTTTTGTTGTAAGATCTGTGGTGCCCGACGAGGATTCATCAAATCTTATGGTTTGAACTTGTGCAGAAAATGTTTTAGGGATATCGCAACAGAAATTGGATTCAAGAAATATGATTAAGGTGAACTAAAGTGGTACTAAATGACCCATTGGCAAATACGCTATCAAAAATAATGAACGCTGAGAAAGTTAGCAAGAAAGAGATAGTTGTAAAGCCGTATTCAAAAGTTATATTGAAAATACTAGAGATCATGAATGATCATCATTATGTTGGTGAATCTACTGTTGTAGCAGATGGTAGAGGAGATCATCTTATAATCAATTTAATTGGAAAAGTCAACAATTGTGGTGTTGTTAAGCCTAGACACGCGGTTACAAAAGATAACTTCGAGAAGTTTGAGAAAAGGTACTTACCTGCAAAAGGTTTTGGAATCCTTATCGTATCAACTTCAAAAGGTATGATGACTCATGATGAGGCAAAAGAAAAAAATATTGGTGGAAGACTAATAGCATACTGTTACTAAAATGAGACCTGATAACTACGAAGAAATAATGGATGTTCCCGAAGGGGTTACAGCTACTTTTGAAGCTGGCACTCTTACAGTAAAGGGCGCAAAGGGAGAACTAGTTAGGTCACTAAGAGATCCTAAAATCACGATTGAAGCTAAAGATAATAAAGTCGTATTAAACGCAATTAAACCTTCAAAGAGGGAAAACAAACAGATTAAAACATTTAGAGCACACATTAGAAACATGTTTGATGGTGCAACAAATGGTGTAGCGTATACTCTTAAGATCTGTTCAGGGCATTTCCCTATGAATGTTAGCGTTAATGGAGACATGTTTACTGTTAAAAACTTCTTGGGAGAAAAGATCCCTAGAACATTAAAGATTAAGCCTGGTGTTACAGTTAAAGTTGACGGTGACAAAATAAATGTAGAAGGAATCGACATTGAGAAATGTGGAAACACTGCAGCAGGTATTGAACAACTAATGAGAATCACAAATAGAGATCGAAGAATTTTCCAAGACGGTATATACGTCATAAATAAGAACGGAAAGGCAATTTAAGAAAATGGCAGAAAACAAACTACTAGATGCAAAGAAGCTGATGAAGAAGAAGAGGCCAACCTTTGTTAGAACTGACTCTCATAAACTCAAGTTTAAAGGCTCCGATAAATGGAGAAAGCCTAAGGGACTACATAACAAAATGGGCGATAACAAGAGAGGATACAGGAGATGTGTAGACTTTGGTTATAGAACTCCTGTTGAACTTAGAGATGTTTGTGTAAATGACGGCATGGAACATGTTGTTGTAAGAACTATTTCAGATTTACAAAAAATTGATACTAAAACTCAAGCTATTATGGTTGCGCACACAGTCGGCCTTAAGAAACAGCTTGATATCTTAGCAAAAGCTGTTGAGATGAACATTAAAGTTGCAAATATCAAAGATGTTAAAAAATATCTTGATGAAACTAAAAAATCCTTAGATGACAAAAAAGCTTCAAAGAAGAAGAAAGAGACTGACAAAGAAGAAAGGAAGAAGAAGAGAGAAAAAGAAGCTAAAGAGAAAGAAGAAAAGGATTTAGAAAAGACTGTAGAAAAAGAAGGCGGCGAGGACGAAGAAAAAGAAAAGAAAGCCGAAGAGAAAAAAGAAAAAGACAAAGTCCTCACGACTAAAGATTAATACTGATTAAAAATGAAAATAGGACCACAAAAAAGGCTGGCTTCACAACTGTTGAAGTGTTCAGAGAAAAAGGTTTGGCTAGATGATGAAAGGCTGGATGAGGTAAAGGAAGCTATAACTAAAGCTGACGTTAAAACTCTCATCAATAAAGGACTTATCGGCCTAATCAGAGCTAACGGACAATCAAGAGTACGAGCTAGAAAAAGACTTGAACAAAGAAGGAAAGGTCGACAAAAAGGTCCAGGTACTAGAAAAGGTAAAAAGACTGCAAGACTATCTGATAAAGAAAGATGGATTGTAAGAATGAGAGTACAAAGAGAATTCCTTAAAGAGTTGAAGACTAAGGAAATAATTACTGTTCCTACTTATCGTAACTTGTATTGTAAATCCAAAGGTGGATTTTTTAGAAGCAAGAGACACATTAAACTTTATATTGACGAGCATAAGCTAAATCAGAAAAAATGAAAAATCCAAAAAGATACACGGTTCCCTACAGAAGAAAAAGGGAAATGAAGACTGATTATAAGAAGAGAGTGGCTTATTTGAAGTCTGGAAGAAACAGACTTGTAATTAGAAAGAGCCTTAAGAACATTTTAGGTCAGATTGTTGCATTTGATGCTAAAGGAGACAAAATAATTGCATCCGTAAGCTCAAAGGAACTATCAAAAATGGGATGGTCTTTCTCTAATAATAACATGAGTGCCTCATATTTAACAGGATATATGCTTGGAGTTAAAGCTGCAGCTAAGAATGTATCAGACGCAATCTTAGATCTCGGATTACAAAGTACGCCTAAAGGCGGAAAATTGTACGCTTTTTTGAAGGGAGTATTGGATGGTGGAATAACTGTTCCACACGATGATACAATCTTGCCTAGCGAAGAGAGAATTAAAGGAGCACATATTGCTAATTATGCAAAAGAGCTTAAGTCAAAGGACGAAGCTGCTTTCAAAAAACAATTTTCAGGTTATGCTAAGACTAGTATAAATCCTGATAATATCACATCACAGTTTGAAGAACTGAAGAATAAAATCAAAGGTGCAAAATGAGTGAAGAAGATAAGCAACCAAAACCAGACGTAGAAGTTAAAGAAGAGAAAGAACCTACTGTGGAAGAAGTTGTAGAGGACGTTGAAAAAGTTCCTGAGAAAAAAGTAACTAAGGTTGCAGCTGAGATGGAAGGATGGGCTCCAAAAACAGGAGTTGGACGAAAAGTTAAGAGCGGTGAAATTTACAATATTGATGTTATACTAGATGCCGGATTAAGCATTAGAGAACCAGAAATTGTTGACATGTTGCTTCCAGATGTTGAGAATGACTTGTTGTTAATAGGTCAGTCTAAAGGTAAGTTTGGTGGCGGTCAAAGAAGAGTGTTTAAACAAACTCAAAAGAAAACTATGGAAGGTAATAAACCATCATTTTCAACTATCGCAATTGTAGGAGACAGAAACGGTCACATAGGTATGGGCTGTGGTAAAGCAAAAGAAACTGTTCCTGCAAGAGAAAAAGCGTTTAGAAAAGGTAAATTAAATTTAATAAAGATTTCACGGGGATGTGGATCATGGGCATGCGGATGTGCTACACCTCATTCGATTCCTTTTGAAGTAAAAGGAAAATGTGGAAGTATTACTGTTAAACTTATGCCGGCACCTAAAGGTACTGGATTATGTGCAGAAGGAGAATGTGCAAAGATCTTAAAGCTTGCAGGCGTTAAAGACGTATGGGCAAAGATCAAAGGACACAGTTCAACTAAAGCTAATGTTGTAAAAGCTTGCTTTGAAGCTCTTAATCAATTAACAAAAACAAAGGTTCAACCTACTCATGTTGAAAGACTAGGTATGGTTCAAGGTGGCCTGGTTAAAGGAGATTCCAATGAGTGAAGAAAAGCCTAAAACTGGAAACAAATTAGTCGCAATTATACTTGTTAGAGGACTAATCAATGTAGGACCTCAAATTAAAGACACAATTAACATGTTAAGATTAAGAAAAAAACATGCTTGTGTAGTTATTGAAGAAACTCCAGCAATCCTTGGTATGGTTAAAAAAGCAAAGGATTACATTACTTGGGGAAGAATTAATGAAGAAACACTTAAACTTCTTGTTGAAAAAAGGGGTAAAGTAAACCCTGATGATAAGAATAGAACAAAGCCTTTCTTTAACTTACATCCTCCTAGAGGTGGATTTGAGAGAAAGGGAATCAAGACTCCGTTTACAATGGGTGGAGTGCTTGGTGATAGAAATGATAAAATTAATGAATTAATCAAAAAAATGCTCTAAAATGGTCGTTCACAAAAGAAAAAAAGTAGTAAAATATCGTGGATCTCACACTCACGGTGGTGGCTCTAAAAAGAAGAGAAGAGGAGCTGGTCACAGAGGTGGTAGAGGTATGGCTGGCTCTGGTAAACGAGGAGATCAGAAGAAACCTTGTATCTGGAAAAACGGTAAGTACTTTGGTAGCTACGGCTTTAGATATCACGGTCTCAAGGATGAGATGGTTCCTATTAATGTAAGTCAACTATGTGAGTTGGTTGATATTCTAGCTAAAGAGAAACTAGTTGAATTAAACAATAACGTTTATAAAGTTGATCTGAAGAAGATAGGCTATAACAAATTGCTTGGTTCAGGTAAAGTAACTAAGAAGCTTGAAATTGTTACACCCTACGCAAGCAGCAGAGCTATAGATAAGGTTCAGGCTGCAGGTGGAAAGGTTGAAGTAACTAAACCAGCTGAGCAAGAAGAAGTTACTGAAGCTAAAGAATAAGCGCTTTAGGGTTTTTTAAAAATGTCTGTTTGGGATGTAATACTAAGGAATCTACCAGAGGTAAGAGCTCCTAGTCAAAAGAGACTTTCTTTTAAGGAAAAGTTGAAGTGGACGTTAATCATATTAGGATTATTTTTCTTCTTAGGTTTAATACCTTTATTTGGATTAGGACATAATGCATTGGCTCAGTTTGAGTTTCTAAGTGTTGTTCTGGGCGCTAAGTTTGGTGCTATCATATCTTTAGGTATTGGTCCTATAGTTACTGCATCTATTGTTCTACAATTATTGAATGGTTCGGGATTAGTTAAATTTGATCTAAATAGTCATTCAGGTAAAGCAAAGTTTCAAGCAGTACAAAAAATCTTAACTTTGGGTTTCATAATCTTTGAGTCTATCATCTATGTATTCATGGGTGGTTTGGCACCTGATCCTGCATTGGCAGGTACTGCATTATATGTGCAGTTAGAATTCATGATAGTGTTCCAAATGATTTTGGGAGGAATAATTATTGTATTCCTTGACGAAGTTGTATCTAAATGGGGCTTTGGTTCTGGAACGGGATTGTTTATTGTTGCAGGTGTTGCAGAAAGTATTTTTATTAGAGCATTGAGTCCAATGCCTTCACCTAATCAACCTAATATTCCTACTGGTGCAATTCCTGCACTGTTTGCGTCATTATCACAAGGTAATCCAATTGGAGCGGGTATTATGCTTGCTTCGGTAATTACAACTATATTCATATTCTGTTTAGCGGTATTTTTACAATCTATGAAAGTAGAGATACCTTTATCCTATGGAAGAATAAGAGGACATGGTGTAAGATGGCCTTTGAACTTTTGTTATGCTAACGTTATTCCTGTTATTCTTGTATCCGCATTGGTCGCTAACATGCAACTTTGGGCAAGATTGATACAAGGATGGGTAGGTCATCCAACATGGTTTGGAGGATTCTCAGGTACAGAAGCGATCAGTGGATTTGTTTCATGGTTACAACCATCTAATCTGGTGTATAAGGCTTTGACTGGAAGTATTGTGTTTGCAGATATAGGAAAAGGATTAGTCTATCTACTGGTTATGATGGGCGGTTGTGTTTTATTTAGTGTTTTCTGGGTTCAAACATCTGGTATGGATGCTAGAAGTCAAGCACAGAACATGATGAAGTCAGGATTACAAATTCCTGGTTTTAGAAAAGATGGAAGAGTAATGGAACGATTATTGAAAAGATACATCACACCACTTACAGTTATGGGTGGATTGGCAATTGGATTTTTATCTGCAGCTGCAGACTTGATGGGTACACTATCTAGTGGAACCGGTTTGTTGTTGGCGGTTATGATTATTTATCAAATGTATGAACAAATTGCAAAGCAACATATGATGGATATGCATCCTATGATGCGAAAGTTTATGGAGTAGATATACTCTAGAGAGGGGTGTTTGAAATTTTAGAAGCATTATTTGATCCGATTTTTAGACCATTACTTAATCTTCCTCCGTTTTGGGGAATATTATTAATTTCTTTTATTATTTCTTTAATCATAACTATTTGCTATAAGTTCTTCACAGATCAAACTGTAATGAAACAACTTAAAGCAGAAATGAAAGCAATGCAGAAAGAGATGAAGACTCTTAAAGATAAACCAGATAAGTTCATGGCTATGCAGAAGAAAACCATGTCTAAAAACATGGAGTACATGAAAAGATCTATGAAACCTACGCTTATCACATTCTTACCAATCATCATCATATTTGGTTGGTTACATGCAAACTTTGCATTTATTCCAATAGCGCCGGGCCAAGAGTTTGGTACTACAGTTGTGTTCCATGAAGGAACTCAAGGAAGTATTACTATGCTGCCTCCAGAGTATGTTGAGTTAATGAGCGATTCGACACAAGAGATCGTCAATGGTGAAACTGTCTGGAAGTTGAAGGCAGAAGAAGGATTACATAATCTTGAATTTGAATACGGCGATGAACGTTATGGAATAGAAGTTCTTGTTACCAATGAAAAGAAGTATGAAACTCCGCTGAAACCTATTAAAAATAGTCGAATTAAAGAGATCAGAATTGATCATGAGAAATTGGTTGTCTTAGACTTATTTGGTTGGCAAATGGGTTGGTTGGGAGCATATATCATATTCTCAATTGTGTTTAGTATGGGTATGAGAAAGCTTATGAAATTACACTAGAAATAGTATAACTGGCAGAAGTAAACAACCCATTGAATGATTTCTAGCTACGTTTAGTAGTGGAGCTAAAAGGCCTACTGCTGTTGCTATTATTAGTACTAGTATTCCTTCTATTCCTGAGATTGCTGTTACTGTACCCGCTATGAGAATAATTATTGATATGCAAAGCGTTCTATAGTTTACTTTTGTTATCAATTTTGAGAATATTTTGGAGATGTTTATTGCTAATAATGTTGCCAGTCCTCCAGTTATCAGTGCTACTGTTATTAGTAGTACTAATTTGTTTATGTTAAGAATTTCTACTAGTTGTTTTACGACGACAACCGCACCGTTTCTTGTTTTACTTAGAAGATGTAAAGTTAATAAGGACATTACAAAGTTTACTGTGTTTATTCCTCCTACAAGTATTAAAAATCCTTTGTCCCCTATGTTTCTCACTATTTGTGTTGCTAGAACTGCACCTTGAGCTGGACCTAACCCGGGAAATAATGAAGTTAAACTTCCCGCTAATGTGCTCCCTGTGATTGCTTTGGTTATTGTAGTTTTGTTTATGTCTACTTCTTGTTTTATAGATTGTAATGGTAAACTAGAATTCTGAGTTAAACTTAATATTAATGTGCTAGTTCCAAATAACCCTGAGAGTAATGGGAATAATGGACTTTTTAGAGAAAATATGTTTAGTACGATTAATCCTAATATTCCCGATGTTAAAAAAATAAAAATGTTAAAGAGTCTGTTTTTATCTTTTAATAACATGTAAAGGACTATTATGATTAGAAGGTACGCTATTATGTTGTTTAGAAAAGGATAAAGATTTTTTATCGCTACGAATAGTAGTGGTGATATAATAATAGATAATATTAATGCGAGCAATGATCCTATAACTGTTAATAAAACTGCTTGATGTCCTTTTCCTTCTAATAACATTTTATGTCCAGGTAGGACAGATACAGACATGTCAGAATCGGGAGCTCCCAAGTAAATTGAGGGTATGGAATCTAAGAATGAATGGGTTACCGCCATTGATATAATTACTGTTGCGATAGTTAATGGAGATGCTAGGTTTAGCAATAATGAGCTAAGAGAGAGGAGTATAATGGATATAAGGTTCACATGTATTCCTGGAATTAGACCCGTTATAATGCCTAATGATGCCCCTGCCAAGGTTGCGGTTATCAGTTGTAAGAACATGCGTTAAATCACCTTTATTTCTTAATAAGTTTCACCGCCGCTCTTTCGAAAATCTTACGATGAGTTTATAAGTTAAATTTATTTTAGGTGTCGTGGCGTGATTGGCTATGAGTTATTGCGGGATTATCAAAGGGTATTGGAAAGAATCTGTCGCTTATAGATCTGAGTTTCTAATGAGTGTATTGATTGTCCCATTTAGATTTTTCATATTAATAATTATCTGGTCTGCGGTATACTCCAACTCAGCATCTGATTCCATCGGTGGATATTCGTTGTCTAGTATGATAACTTACTTTCTTATTTCTTCATTAGTGTTTACGTTTATCTACGATACTATTGCTGAAGAGCTTGAGAAGGAAATTAAAAAAGGAAACTTTCTAGTATTTCTATTAAAGCCATTTAGTTATGTTAAACTTGGTTTTCTTAAAAAAATCGCAAATAGATCTTTTTCAGTGATTATCGAAGTAATACCAATTCTCTTATTGTTTCTTCTTTTTTTTAGAAAATACTTTGTTATGGGCGAAATTGGTTTTTTCACCATCTCAGTCTTGTTTTCATTTGTTATCTCATACTTTATTTATTTGCTTATAGGTATGATTGCTTTTTGGTTGATAAACATCAGATCTCTTGCTTGGTTGATGAGCTTTGGAATACAGTTAAGTGCCGGCCTTTATGTTCCAATAGATTTGTTTCCCCCTGTGATTCGTAGTTTTTTTAACTTCTTACCTTTTCAATACATTACTTTCGTTCCAACAAGTATCTATCTTGGAAAGTATAGTGCGGATTTGTCTGCTGGATTTGTGTCTAGCGTATTTTTTCCGCTGCTCATACAAATCATGTGGATTTTCGGGTTATTTGTGCTGACTATTATCGTATGGAATAGAGCGAAGAAACGATTTAGCGGGGTAGGGGCATGACTTCGGCAATAAAATTGTGGATTAAATCAGCTCTAATCCATATTGCATTTAGAATGGCGTATAGGGGTGAATATTTTATCTCTTTGGTGTCTATGTTTGTGCTTGAACTTGTTGGTCCAATTTTTACGTATATTATTTATTATAATAGTCCTGGCTTTGCCGGATGGACCTTTTACCAAGTTTTGTTACTTCAAGGAATTTTTCTTACGGTTAAAGGTTTTAGTTTTATGTCGTTTATGGGCATCGTATGGCACTCAAATATCACATTACAAAGAGGAGAATTTGATTTAACACTTATCAAGCCAAGAAATCCTTTGTTTATGTTTATATGTCAATCATTTGATGCTGAAGATACCGCCAAATTTATCGGAGGATTGTTGTTGTCGTTGTATGCAATTCTTCACATACCCGCAGTAAGTTTAAGTGGTTTGCTTATTGGAATAGTGGCTATGATCTTTGGTGTGGGTTTTTTCTTTAGTCTCGCTCTGTTCTTCTCAAGTTTTATTTTCAGATTCATAAGGTCGATGAGAGTTTATGATGTTCTCGAAGCGATTGCTATGGTGGGTTATTATCCTAAGTCAATATATCCAAGGTTCGCAGGTACACTGTTCACAGCAATACTTCCTATTTTTATTGTGGCTGCAATTCCTGCAAAAGCAATATTTGGAGAAGTAGATATAGATATATTAATAAGTGCAGTTTCGGTGATAGTATTGATTGCTCTTGGACTTTATACGTGGTTTTCAACAATAAAAAAATATTCAAGTGCGGGCGGATAGAATGAAGATAATCAGAGTCAATAAACTTAGAAAAGAATTCAAATCTTATGAAAGAGGAGAAGGATTTACTGAAGCGGTACTATCATTATTTAAGAGAAATGTAAAAATATCAAAAGCAGTTAATGATATTGACTTCGCAATTGAAAAAGGTGAAGTGGTTGGTTTTCTCGGACCAAATGGTGCTGGTAAGTCGACCACCATAAAGATTTTATCAGGTGTAATGCACCCCGATGGTGGCTCTGTAAATATTATGAATTATACGCCCTGGATTGACCGCAGGAAATATGTTGCAAATATAGGGGTCGTATTTGGACAGAAGAGTCAGCTATTCTGGGATTTGCCGCCTATAGATGCTTTTTACATGCATAAAAGCATATTCTCTATTGATGAAAAATCGTTTAAAACAGAACTTGATAAACTTACAAAGCTATTGAGTATTAAAGAAATAATGAAAAAACCAACCAGGCAATTATCTCTGGGTGAGAGAATGCGCTGTGAGTTTGTTATGGCGATGCTGCATAAACCAAAAATCGTCTTCTTAGATGAACCAACTATCGGTCTAGATATATTTGCAAAGGAAATAATTCGTAAATTCATAAAAAAAATTAACAATAAAGAAAAGACTACTTTTATTGTAACAAGTCATGATCTTGAAGATATTGAACATCTATGCGATAGAATTATTGTGATTAATGAAGGTAGAATTGTTTTTAATGATAAAACCACTAAATTGAAGGTAAATAATAAAAAATATGTAACAATAAAATTCTACGATAAAGTTAATCTTACTAAGATTAAAAAGATGAAAAATTTCAAGGTTGTTAAAAAGCTCTCAGACTATAGTGTGAGGCTTGAGATTGATACTTCAAAGATGTCATTGAATGAAATCATAAAAGTATTTGATAATGGCCAGAAAGTTGAAGACATAGAGATATCAAATCCCCCTATCAGTGAGATCATTAAGAAGCTATATAGGGCGTGAATTTCTGTTTAGGTGTTTAATTATAACAGTTTTATCTCAAAAAACAAAAAAGTTTAAAAGAAAAAGTAAGTTGGTTTCAAATTATGAAAGAGGGTTTTGTTGTAGTTGATATTGAAACTACTGGTTTATCTGCTTATATGCATAAAATTACTGAAATTGGTGCAGTTAAAGTAAAAGATGGGGAAGTAGTTGATAGATTTCAAAGTCTGGTTAATCCTGGTGTGAAGATTCCTAGATTTATTACTCGTTTAACCGGAATAGATGATGAAATGGTTAAAGACGCTCCTAAGATATCTGAAGTAATAGGTTCTTTTGTTGACTTTGTGGGAGAAGATGTGTTTATTGCACATAATGCAACATTTGATTTTAAGTTTTTATCTCATAATGCAGAAGTTCATCTAGGAGAGGGACTTAACAACTCACGATTATGTACCCGAAAACTAGCCAGCAGAATTCTTTCCGAGTTACCCTCTAAAAAGCTAAGTTCTGTTTGTGAACATTATGATGTTGAGAATGAAAGCGCTCACAGAGCAATGGGCGATGTTAATGCAACACTAGAAATCTTCTTTAAAATGTGTGAGACGTTGCGGGAGAATGAAATCGATAACTTTGATAAGATTGAGAAATTTGAAGGCATGCCTTGCTATAAAGCTCGTTCTTTGTTGAATTAATTGGAAAATTTTATAAGAGAATTTTGTATATCCTAAGATATGGGTACTCTTAACGCAGTTCAAATTAGCAATTATGTATCTGCAGATTTGCATGGAAAGCGTGACTATTTAATCGGTATTAAAAAAAGATCTCATAAAGCCCTACATCGCCATTTCGCTTTACTTAAAAAAGATCTGGGTCCAGATTTGTTTCTTGATCCTGATAAAGTTTATCCAAAGATTGGTGAACATCTTAGGAATATTGCCATAGCCATAAGAAAAATGTCTATTTCTATGAATTTACTTAATAGAATTGTTCTTAGTGGAATGTACTTGGCCAAAGATTTTTACAAATACTCTCCTAATGATGAACTGAAGGCAGTTATACATGATATTGATCATCATATTATGGATGATTTCAGAAACTATGTGATAATGTGTGAGAGGTTTCGAGATCATATCCCTTTCAAGGTCTTTGAAGATGCGTCAAAGAATCAAACTTTTCCATCTAGGCAAGTTCATGAAGCTATCAAAGCATTAACTGTTCTTGAAGAAAGAGAGAAGGAGATGTCAAGAAAGCTACATCACTTTTTTAAGAGACATAAAGTTGTGGTTAAAGATTTATTTGCTGCGGTCCAAAGTCTTGATCGTGGAAAACTGGGTTCACTAGAAAAGTTCAAATCAAATAACCCTACCACGGTTGTTGGAGCGTTGTGTATGTGCTTTACGGTTATGGGCTATCTAGGTGTGTTTATCACATTAGGCTATGGTATTGCTGGATTGCTGGGTGGTGGAACTGTATTGCGTGCACTGTTTGGTGTCTCCAAAGGTATGGCCCCCTTGAAACTGTTAGGAAATTTCTTTTTTAGTAGCGGTACATCCACTTTGAGTATAATTATTGATAAAGGTGCTAAGCTGGCAATAAAACCTGCATAAATTAATAAATGCGAAGTTCTAAGATTATAGTATGAAGGTAATTATAGTAACTGGCACGCCTGCGACAGGAAAAACAACAGTAGCTAAAGCTATAGCTAAACAACTAGACTTTCATTATGTTGATATTAAAAAACTAATAAAAGAGAACAATCTTTCTGATGGCTTTGATGAAGAGAGAGATTGCGATATCATTGATGAAGATAAATTGAGTAAATTTATTGTAGATAATGTGATTAAATCGTACAACAGAGATGTTGTGATTGATTCTCATTTATCTCATTTCATTTCTAAAGAGAATGTTGATGTTTGTGTCTTGACTACTTGTGAGCTAGATGATTTGAAGAACCGTCTAGAAGAGAGAAATTATGCTTACAAAAAGATAAAAGAGAATATGATGTGTGAGATAATGGATATTGTTGGTGAAGAAGTAAGAGAAGCTGAACATAGTGTATTCACGATTGATACTAGTAAAGAACTTAGTTCTCAAATTGAAAAATTAAAACTTAAGCTTTAATTGTCCGGTTCCATCTTGTTGTGGCGCTTCAGCAAGTGTTCTCTCATCTCCTGAAAGATATGTTCTTACAACATAATCCACTAAATCTACTTCATCAGTAAACTTTCCTTGAATGTAGCTAACTACTTCGGCATTTGTTAGAGGTGTCTTACGATATGGCCTTTTCGAAGCAGAAGCATCTAACTTATCTGCAAGCTCCAATATTTGTCTTCCCCTTATTACCCATGGATCAACAACTTCGGGACTACGTCTTCTAATCAAGTCAGTTTTAGGTGGAGTGTGTGCTCTTTTTTGGTGTGTAGCATATCCGTTTCCGCCATTATCGTGATGATGTGCTGCAATGTTTCTTGCTAAAGGGTAGATTCGATCTAACCTTTCTAATGCAACGTAAGTTAATTGAGTGTGTGTCCTCATTAGCGCTCGTTCTTGAGCAGAGTATCCATCCGTTCTCGATACTAATGCGAGAGATAGATTTATTTTACCAAAATCATGTAAAAATCCCGCAGCCAACATAGTCTCTAATGGATTTAATACTTCCTTCGGTACTTCAATTTCAGTCATTGCAAAATCTTCAAGAAATAGATCTGTTGCAATCATTCCACCCCTTGCACAATGTGATGCAGTCACTTCATAGAAGTCTAAAATGTGACCGAAAAAAGATCTAAATAGGTCCTGTTCAGATATGGTACGTAAAGCATCATATATTCTATCTGCGCGTGACGTTGAGAAACTTATGTTTTCGGAAGAATCAAAAGTAGAACGTGTAAATTCTTCAATCTCCTGACTAGTTGGTACTGTAATCTGCGTCATGTACGTCCCCCGTTGCTGTTGATTAAAAAATAAGAAATAAAAAAATAAAAAATTAAAGTTTGTCGATCTTTACAATGTTGATGCTAGTTGCTTTTGGGTCAACTTTGCTATCCATTGCAATTAGATGCTTAACTCCAATCTTTTGGCTTGCTTGAACAAGTGAACTCTCAACCGAACCATCAAACACAACAGCGTATACACCACTAGATAAACTGGATACTGTCGATTCAAGTTCAGAAGTTGGAACTTTACCAAGTATATTCAAAGATTGATCTAAGATGTAAGCACCTCTTGTACCTACAAGCTCTTCTGCAATTCCTTTTATCTTCTCGGTTTCGTCTGCCTTAAGAGTTTTCTTTGCATACTGTCTAGGAGCAGGCCGTCTCTCACGATCATCAGGTCGTGCTCTAGGAGCAGATCTTCTGTCGCTTGATCTGGAATCTGTTCTTGTAGTAGTTCTAGTAGAACTGGCTCTTGCAGGACTAGCCCTTGCGCTCCGTGAAGCGAATGGTTTTCTTAACCTTTCAGAGTCAGAAGCTTTCTTCTCAACAACATCAAGTTTTGCTTGTTCTGCAGCAATTTTACTTCTCAAACACTTGTGGAGTTCTTTTTTAGTAAGTTCTTCAACTTCCTTTCCATCAGGTGCTCTAGTTACAAAGTCTATCTCTGCAACTTCAAGAAGTTCTTGAATGTTAAGATCTCCTCCTCTGTCTCCGTCTACAAATACAATAATTGACTTTTCTTTACTTAAGTCGATAATTGTTTGTGGAACTCCTGAACCATTCATAGAAATTACATTTTTAAATCCGTGTTTGATTAGTGTTACAACATCTGCTCTTCCTTCAACAACGATTACTTCTTCGCTTTCTTCAATTGCTGGACCTGCAGCTAGTCTATCTTTACCAAACTCTTGGATCTCCATAACTCTTACAGAATATGCAACTTCGTCTGCAAGTTCTTGAGAATCAGGTGATGATGTATCTACAAATTCTTTTAGTAGTTCTTTTGCTCTTTCTACAACGTATTTTCTCTTAGAGATTCTTACGTCTTCAATTTTTCCAACTTTTAGCTTAGAATTACATGGCCCAATCCTTTGGATTATTTCCAAAGCTGCTCCCATGATACAAGTTTCTGCTTTATCTAGGCTAGAAGGAATAATTATTGTTCCATGTGTCTTGCCGCCTTTAGTCTCTAGAGTTACTTCTATTCTTCCTATTCTTCCAGATCTTTGAAGTTCTCTTAATTCAAGTTCTGTACCAAGAAGTCCTTCTGTTTGACCAAAAATTGCTCCAACAACATCAGGTCGGTCTACGATACCTTCGATGTCAATTACTGAATGAACAATATATTTTGCTGATACTGGGCTTATCTTTGCCATTTTGTCGCCTCCTATTTTCTATCGTCTATTGTTATTACTCGAAAAGCTCATAGAACTAGCGAATACGGAGGCTAACTTTGGCCCCTATAGCTGTTTTAACGCCAAATAATGATTAAATGAATGCGATAAGTTCTTTGAACTGTTCTATGATCTTTTCTGTAAATATGAAAAGGTTGTTGCCCGAAACACTAACTCTCAAGTTCATAGCGCGACTTTGCCGTAAGCTCCATTGAGTACTCTCGCGACGGGCTGGATTGCGTAAGAGTGGCTCTCAATCACAGTTAAGGAACTTCCCATACTCTTGAAAGGACCCATTTACACAATGGAGACTAAAGGTATATTAGAATTTATAAATCTTCCGTTATTGAGTTTTTTTTCGAGAAATAAGGCTGTAGAAGTCTTGAGAACATGAAAAACCCGGGCAGAACACTCCTAAAGAATGCTCTGCTGGGAAAAAGAGGTGAGTATAAAACCCCTGCAAAACACCGAAGTGCCCTGCGGGGGAAAAGAGGTGATTGATTATGAAAAAGGATAATGAAAAAAAGTGCCCACCAAATGCCGGAAAGCATCTGTTTGGGCGCTTTAAGGGGTGTTTAGGCATATTGATTAATTTAATTAATCAATTTGTTACTATGTGGTAGGCACACGATATATATAAAGGTTTCGCTTCATCGTTACTAGCGAGTAGTTAATTGTTTGCTTTTGAAACCATTTAAAAAGTAGAGAGGACAACAGAAAACTATGGGAAAAATAACTAAGGAGAAATTCAAGACATACAAAACCGTCTTTGATGAATGGACCGAGAGAAATATAGCAAAGCTAATGGCTCAAGGACACTTCAATGAAATTCTTAGTCCCATTGCATTAGGTAAAGAAGCGAACGTATTTACTGCAGAGAAAAAAGACGGCACAATAGTTATTATCAAAATATATAGGTTGGAGACGTGCGACTTTAACAGAATGTACGATTACCTTCGATTAGATGTAAGATATTCTAGCGTAAAGCATTCAAGAAGGAGTATCATATTCACATGGGCTCAGAGAGAATATAGAAACTTAATGAAGGCCAGAGAAAAAGGAATAAGAGTTCCAACACCCATGGCAATCAGAGATAACATATTGATCTTAGAATATATTGGCGATGATGTGCCTGCTCCAAAATTAAAAGACTATGTTCCAAAGGCAAGAAGAAAGGTGCTTGATAAAATTATTGAATACATGAAAAAATTACATCAACTAGGGTTAGTTCATGGAGATCTTAGTGAGTTTAACATATTGATAAAAGACGATAACCCATACTTTATTGATTTTTCACAATCATCATCTATAGAAAGTTCTACAGCAAAAGAGTTGTTGGAAAGAGACTGTAAAAACATTGCAAGGTTTTTTACCAAAATAGGAACAGAAATAGAAATGGAAACTATTTGGAAAAAGATAACTGGTAAAGAGCATGTTTAGAACTATCTTCTCTGTTGATTGAGTTGAGATTCTTCTCTTATTTCATTGAATGCTTCAGCAATAAGATCGTTACTCCAACCCATTTTAAACAACGCATCATTGATTTGTTGAGGATTAAATCCTTTGGCTAATGACGATCTAATGAAGTCTTTTAACTTTTCAATTTGAGGATTAAACTCGTGCACTTGATGTTGTTGTGCCATTTTCTGCATGGTTTGTTGCGCGTTAGCAGATGCACCAGGATGATATGCCTTAACTAATACGAAGCCCATGAGTAAGAAGATTGCTAAAACTCCCGCTATGATCCATTTCAATAAACTCATATCAAATCCAGCTTCAACTGGTTCTGGTTGAGGTTGGACCGGTTCAGGTTCTGTTTTGGGAGGTTGAGGCCTTTCCACAACCGGTGCTTGTTCTTCTTCAAATGATATTATTATAGTGTGTTTTGAGTGTGTATAGTATATCGTTAATTCAGAATCAATATTGTTCCAGATCCAGTCAGTATTTTGTTCTATTACTTTATTATCTATTCTAATACCCTCAGGAGATTCTTTAGTTTTCATAGTCAGGATACCATCGATATTAGATTCACCCTCCAACTCTATTAGTAATCTAGATTTTAACCATTTCATCCGCACAATATTTGATGTTGTGTGTGTAACATATGAAGAAGATGATAACGTATTACCAAGAGTGATCTCTTCGCAGGCTCCTTGACTACAACTTTTTGGACACTCAAAGTATACAGATCTTAGTTCCCCATTTGAGCAGAAAAAATCTTTTAGTATTTTCTTTGCGCACATATCAGTATATGTTTTAGTGTTTAGTTTTATCTCATTCTTCGTGTAAAAATTATTGTCTGTTGTGTCATCGCAAGATAAATCATCAGCTTCTTGTTTAGGTTTTGGCTCCGTTTTAAGGAATTCGTGTCTAGGAAGAGTTACTTCTTGATCTTCCCAGATGTACCCTAATTCACAAGCATCTGAATCTTGTTCAGGACGATAAGATGTTAATACATCAGCAACGCCAAGATATCTATTGGAGAAACTAATTAGGCTTCCAAGTTTTACATCATGACTTTCATCTCCAATTGTGAACTTGCAACTAGATTTTGAAGGATCTTCAGTTTTTATTGCATCCAATAAAGTTATGTGGTATTCTTTATCAACTTCTTTTGTTGATGTTTTATCTTGCCAGAATAGTTCCAATAATTCTTCTCTAGTTTTTTCAGTAAAGCTTTCTTTATTGTATTTATACACACCATAATTGCTTGAATATACGTTGACTCTACAACCTAACGCACCTTTTGTGCTAACCAGCACAGGATTAATGAATATACCATTTGCAAGAACATACTCATCTTTAGGTACAATGAATAATTCTTCGTTTACTTCGATTGCACAAACATCTGTTTCATGTCTTGACGAAAACATAACATCTTTTAGCAACATAGTATACTCTTTCTCGTTGATGACTACTTTAACTTCGCCCTCATCTAAGAATACATCAACCTCTTCTTCCACAAAATCATAACCAGCAGTAGCATTTTCTTCAGGTTCTTCGGACTGGCTTTCAAATATTTCTGCAGGTGTCTCAGTTACAGGTTCTTGTTCTTCTTCAGATTCTTCTTCTGCTTCTTGACAGATTGATTCAGCACAGTTATTTGAATCACAGTCAGAGTTATCAAGACAGAATGAACCAATACCACACAATTTACACTCACCACCACAATCTACATCAGTTTCTAATGTTTCATTGTCTAATTGATCATTGTTACATAGTTCAGAAACCTGATCAGAGACGCAAACATCTCCTTCACAAAGACCTTCTTTACAATCTGAGTCTTCTTTACACTCATCACCCATTCTACATTTACTACAGAGAGTACCGCCGCAATCAACATCAGTCTCTTCATTATCTTCATCTAGTCTCGCATTAGTACATAATAGATCTGCAAAACGATCAAAGCATTCTCTTTTAGTACAAATTAAGTTAGGACACCCGTTTTCATCTTCACAAACTGGTTCTTCAACACATTTACACAATCTAGAGTCGCAGTCAGCATGTACAAAACATTTTTGTTCTACTTCACATCTGTCGCAAGTCTTACCACCACAGTCGGTGTCCGTTTCTCCATTAAAGATATCAAACACTCCATCAGTACAAGCATCATCCTCTTCAGTAATAGTTACAGGAACTCCGCTTTCACTTTCTAAGAACTCACCATACCCTTGAGCGTAAGTAAATGATAATAACAAAAGCATAGCTAAAATTAGCATAATGGCCAACTTCGTTGCTTTTGTTATGCAGTTCATTTTTTCTTAGTATTATTGTAAATTGTCCAAATGGTTTTGTTGTTACGATTCAACAACTTAGCAATTTCATAATTAGGAAGTTCTTCTTCTTCTTTGAGAAATTTAACAAGAGATTCGAAAATAGTGTATTTGGAATCAGAAAAGATGGAAATTGGAATTTGTTTGCACGATTCTATCTTGAAACTTGCCTTAAGTTTTTTCTTTGCATTAGAATGTGTAGTCCAAATCGTACTGTAATTTCGATTTAGAAGTG
>Ga0209249_1000159_pt1 | contig 91078 bp, 81 predicted proteins | sample SaaInlV_200m_DNA_4_FD_184653 | JGI IMG/M metagenome (GOLD analysis project Ga0209249, IMG submission 184653) | Marine microbial communities from expanding oxygen minimum zones in the Saanich Inlet - SI037_S3LV_200m_DNA (SPAdes) (version 2) | ecosystem: Environmental > Aquatic > Marine >... | reverse complement strand
ATTTCAACAAAAATTGTGGGAACACCCTTTATCCTTGTTGTTCAAAAAAAGAAAGCCGACATGATGCATACGTGGCTGGACTTACGTCGAAATATCAATTGGACCGTCGGTATCAGTGCGGTTCTAATTGTTCTTGTGATCAGTTTTGCATCAACGTTTATGGTGAATAAGCTTTTTCTGGCTGACAAGGAGAAGGCCGAAACAATGCTTCAGATGGAACAAAGTCATCAACTTGCTTCTATCGGCCAGCTGGCAGCTGGTGTCGCCCATGAGATTAACAATCCTTTGGCTGTAATAAATCAAACAGCGGGCTATATAAAAGATTTATTTTCTTTTAAAGATGAACCCCGAAATGATGAAGAAATAGTCGAATATATTGATTCTATTCTTGATTCAGTCGATCGGTGCGGGACTATTACACAGCAGCTTCTGGGGTTTGTAAGACAATTTGACATTAAAATCAAAAAGGTATGTTTAAAAAAAATAATAGCCGATGTTTTGAACTTTCATAAAAAGGAGGCGGAATACAGGCAAATCAATGTCAGCACTTCTTTTCCTGATATCATTCCTGAAATAATTACAGACAAAGGCAAGCTGCAGCAGATACTTATCAACCTGATTAATAATGCTTTCCAGGCAGTTGATGAGGGATGCAGCATAAATATTATAGTCTCCTGGATTACCATGGGGACCATTGAAATCGTTATTCAGGATACAGGATGCGGCATCCCTGAAGAAAATTTATCACAAATTCACGAGCCGTTTTTTAGCACAAAACAAGGGAGGAAGGGTACTGGTCTTGGGCTTTCCATCACATATGGACTTGTAAAAAAAATAGGGGGCACGATATCAGTTCAAAGCACTGAAGGTGTCGGGACTGCATTTACAATAGTGTTACCTGTTAAAATCCAGGAAAAGGAGTTGGAATGAAAATAATTCTCGTTGATGATGAACAAAAATTCATCAACATGTTGGCAAAACGACTGACAATGAGAGGAATTCAGGCAGATGTCGTATTTACAGGAAGAGATGCTATTAATAGAGTCAAGGACACTGCTTACGACGTTGCTGTGTTGGATGTCAAGATGCCTGGTATCAGCGGAATTCAATTAAAAAAAGAACTCAAGAGTATAGATTCTGACCTAAAGTTTATTTTTGTTACCGGCCATGGAATAGCAAGCAGATCTGAAGCGAATATGATAGAGGAAGATTTGTATTTATCAAAACCCCTGGATATTGAAACCTTAATAAAGAAGCTAAATAAAATCATAAAAACCGGGTAGTAGGTCATGCATTTTATTATTGAGTAATATTTTGAATCATCTATTTTTTAAAAATAGGAGTAAACGTAAAAATGGATAATGCGACTAATTTTATAAGCATTGAAGGGCTTAAATTTTTTGGAAAAGTAAATGCAAGTATTTCCCATGAGATAAAAAATATTTTAGCGATAATTTCTGAAACGGCCGGTTTTTTACATGATTTGACCGATCTGGCAAAACAAGGCGAGGATCTTAAGCTCTCATTACTTGAAAGTTGTAGCGAGAGTATTGCCGAAGACATTCAACGCGGGTTTGATACAATCAAACAAATGAATCAATTTGCCCACAGTGTTGATGTCCCTATTAAAGAGATCAAAATTTTTGAAACAGTGGAGCTTACAGTAAAATTATCAAATTTTTTAAGTTTTTCAAGCAAGGTTGAAATTGAAAATGGGGATAAGGAAGATAAACCTGTTTTAACATGCCCTTTTCTTATGGAAAGCTTGATATATCAGATTTTACTTTTTGTCTATGAATCCACTGGGCCGGATGGCCATGTTCTTATTCAATTTGATTCCCAAAAAAAAGATGGGACAAGTCTAATTATTTCAACCCCAACTAATTTTATTTTAGACGGATTCCCAACCCCTGATATCCAGCGGGCAGCCAAATTTCTCGGGTTTGAGTTGAATATAAACTCCTCAAATCAAAAACTCGATATCTGGGTTCCATACGTTAGCAAGGAGATTGTTGCATTGGAAAAAGAACTGCAAATAAATTTGAAAAGTTAAACGATAAATAGGACAAAAATATAACTTTATATTCAAAAAAGGAGGGAATAATGGCAAACGATAAAATGATTCGTCTTCTTATGGTTGATGATGAAATTAAATTTTTAGAAACAATAACCAAACGTTTGAAGCTTAAGCTTTTTGAAATCACATCCGCCACAAATGGTAATGAAGCCATTGAAGCGGCAAAAAAAGGTCGGTTTGATGTAGCGGTGATCGACCTGCAGATGCCCGGGATTGATGGGGTCCAGGTCCTTGAGATTTTAAAAAAAACCCATAAGTATCTGGAAGTCATCATCTTGTCAGGCCATGCCACAATCGAAACCGCCGTCACCTGCACAAAGTTAGGCGCCTTTAAAATACTTGAAAAGCCCTGTGATTTTGACAAGCTTGTTGATGCCATAAAAGAGTCGTATGAGAAAAGACTGAAAAAGAAATTTGAACATGATCAGGAAAGAATGAAACAAATGGAGGCATTGGCTCTTGGTCAATCACCTTTGGGTATCCTCAAAGGACTTGCCAAAATGGATAAAGGGTAGAGCTAAATCAGCTGATAGTAGGAAACTTATCCCTAAATTTGATATAACCTGATAAATTTGTATCAGTAATCAAAAGCTGTAATCAGGATTAAGATTGTGAAAATTATTATTGTTGGTGCTGGAGAAGTCGGCTATAATATTGCCAATCGGCTTGCATCTGAAAGCAAGCGGGTAACAGTAATTGACAAGGATGAAAGCGCTATTCAACGCCTTGCTGAGAATCTTGACGTTCAAACTGTTACGGCATCGGGAAGCAACCCGAAAGCATTAATTGAAGCCGGTATTAAAGATGCCGAGATATTTCTGGCAGTAACTGACAGCGATGAGATCAATCTTTTGACATGTCTTATGGTCAACTTGATCTCACCCACAACCAAAAAACTTGCCAGAGTTCGAAATTCTGATTTCGACCCCTATCACGAGAGATTGAAAAAAGAGAACCCCCATATTGATACCATCATTAACCCAGAGATTGAAGTCGTCAATACCATAAGAAAACTTATGGAAGTGCCGGGTGCTGTTGATGTTGGTGATTTTGTCGATGGAAGAGTTAAATATGTCGGTATCCGGCTTGACTCCTATTCTCCAATGGCAGGAATGAAGCTGATTGATTTTTCTTCTAAATTCGGTGAAGATCGGCCTTTGATAGCTGCTGTTATAAGAAGTAATGAAGTGATTGTTCCAAGGGGAAACACACAAATTCAGGCTGGAGATTTAATATACTTTATTAGTGAAACCAAAAAACTTAAAAAGACTCTAAACCTTTTTGGGAAAAAGATACAACCGGTCCGAAATGCTTTGATCATCGGGGGTGGTAGAATTGGTGAAAGGCTGGCAAAAATGCTTGAGTTGGATTCGATAAAAACAAAAATTATAGAATCAGATATCAATCGTTGTCATTATCTATCAGAAAAGATGAATAAAACTGTTATTCTTCACGGTGACGGATCTGACCAGAAGCTTTTTCGTGAAGAGAATGTAGGGAATAGTGATGTCGTTGTGTCGGCCACCAATGATGATGAAACGAATATTCTTGTTTCCCTGCTCGCAAAAAATTTAGGTGTTCAAACCACGATCACACGGATTGAGAAATCTAACTATTTCCCTTTGCTTTCTACCATTGGTATTGAAAAAGTTGTAAGTCCAAGATTATCTGCCATCAGCTCTATTCTACAGGAAGTAAGAAAGGGAAAAGTTTTATCTGATATTTCTATTTTTGGTGAAAGAGGAGAATTTATTGAAGCGGTAGCACTTGAATCTTCAGGCATTACCGACAAACCATTAAAAAGAATTTCATTTCCGAAAGGGGCGATCTTAGCCTGTATCATCAGAGAAACAAATATCATTATTCCTAAAGGGGACAGCGTTATTAAACCCGGGGACAGTGTTATTATTTTCGCAGTCAAAGCTGCCGTAAAAAAACTTGAAAAGTTATTGACTGTTAAGCTGGACTTTTTCTGATGTGCTGGAAAATTATCGCAAGCATCATCGGTATCTTATTAGTGTTACTGGGATTGTCCATGATAACCATTTTGTGTAATTTTTTCCCCAAAAAGTTGCTAACCATGTTTCCCCTCTTTCAGGGAAATTCCTCATCTTGTGGGAGCGGCAATATTTTTAAGAAATAGCTGATACTTGTTTATTCTGAGTATATATAATAAATATTGTAATTATTTTGGCTCTTAGGCTTGAAACCGCCCTGTCTGATGGATATTTGTTTCGAGGCTATTCGCTTAACCTCCTGCAAATATCCATCAGACAGGGCTTTGGGGATAACTTTTTTTATTAATCAGTATTTTTTTGTTTGCCAGACAATTTAACTTATCATTCACATCAGGGTATAAAATTATGGACAATATATTGAAAAAAAATATCAGTATTGAAAAAGAGATAGACGATTTTCTAAACCAGTTCAGTGAAGCCGGGTTACTATTCAAATCCGGGGTTGATATTTATTTAAGCGGTAAAAAGGACAGGTTTCAAAAAACAATTGATGAAATTACCCAGATTGAGCATAAGGGCGATGCCCTTCGACGTTCCATTGAAGAAAAATTGTATCGTAAAACTTTGATCCCTGAATCCAGAGGTGATGTCCTTGACCTTCTTGAAAGTTTAGATGCACTCCTGGACAGGTTTAAAGGAGCACTATATCGTTTTGATATCGAATGTATTGAAATTGATCCCAAGTTCCACGATGATTTTAAAGAACTTGTAAGAAATGTAGTAAACGCATCGGAAGCCCTTGTGCAATCATCAAGAAGTTTTTTCAAGGACATCTCGTCCATAGCAAATCACATGCACAAGGTTTCTTTCTGGGAAACTGAAGCAGATAAGATCTCCACTATGCTTCAAAAAAGAATATTCAAGCAAAATGAAATGCGGTTGAGTCAGAAGATGCAGTTAAGAGATTTTGTAAGGCATGTCGACAAAATAGCCGACAGAGCAGAAGATGTGGCCGATGATCTTAGTATTTTTGTCATCAAGCGCTCGCTATAGGAGATTTAAATGTTTGCATTCTTTTTATCAAGCGGACTTTTTCTCGGCTGGTCTTTAGGTGCCAATGATGCATCCAATGTATTTGGTACTGCTGTCGGCGCCAAGATGATAAGATTTCGGACCGCTGCAATTTACTGTAGCATATTTATAATTTTGGGTGCAGTAATCAGTGGGGCCGGTGCTTCACATACACTGGGAAAACTGGGTGCTGTAAATGCTTTGGGAGGCGCTTTTATTGTAGCCTTTTCAGCAGCTCTTAGTGTCTATCTTATGACCCTTGCACGATTTCCCGTATCAACTTCCCAGTCAATTGTGGGCGCTATTATCGGATGGAATTTTTTTTCAGGTGCTTTAACGGATGTCAATTCTCTGACAAAAATTGTTTCAACCTGGATATTATGCCCTGTTTTATCGGCACTCATTGCCATACTTTTTTATAAAATTATCGTATTTGTAATTTCCTCTTTTAGAATCCACATGTTCAGGTTGGACAGATATACACGCAATGGACTTCTCCTTGCCGGGATTTTTGGTTCATACTCATTGGGAGCAAATAATATTGCAAATGTCATGGGTGTGTTTATTCATGTTTCTCCCCTTTCTGATATTTCTTTTTTTGGTTTGTTTAACCTTTCGGCCACCCAACAATTATTTTGTCTGGGCGGGGTTGCCATTGCAGTTGGTGTACTTACCTATTCAAAACGGGTCATGGCTACTGTGGGTTCAGGTATAATGGACCTGTCTCCCGTGGCTGCCCTTGTGGCGGTGTGGTCCCATTCAATTGTCCTGTTTCTTTTTTCCTCCCAGAGCCTGGAGACATTTTTACGATCTCACGGTCTACCTGCCATTCCCTTGGTTCCAGTCTCAAGCTCCCAGGCGATTGTTGGTGCTGTACTTGGTATGGGGTTATTAAGAGGTGGTAAGAGCATTAATTGGCGCATCGTAGGTGGTATCTCAAGCGGATGGGTCATTACCCCCGTGATTGCTGCTCTGTTAAGTTTTGTCAGTCTTTTTTTCATGCAGAATGTATTTATGCAAAAAACTTTCAAACCGGTTCCCTATCAGATCACCGAACAGGCAGCACACAAAATAGATAAAGCCGGTTTCTCAAGCAATGAACTTAAAACTCTTATGGGTAAAAAATTTGAATCAGCGGTTAAAATGAAGAAAGCATTATCTGCTCACATTTCCTTGACACCAAAAATCCTGAATATTGTGTTATCTGCGTCTAAGATCAATGAGATGGAAATAACAATGGATAAAATAAATTCTATAGATTCCAATTGGATCTCAGATGAACAAATAAGGGCACTTGAAAAATTTTATGGTCAGAAATTTATGCATCAATGGCAATTTGCTGAAGCTCTTGAATACAATTCATCTTTTTGGCAATTCCATGAAAGTGATATAAAATTCAACGAAAATTTAAACCGAAAATTTTTATATCTATATAACCTTTTTGAAAAATGATCATTTCAACTCCCTTTCTGTAAATTGTTGAATAAAGGATACTCGCGAGGACTCGGTATTATCTGCCAGGAGTCAAATCCCTCAATTTACCGAGCGCTTCTTTTACTCAACTATATTTTTGGAGAGATGGCCTTGCAGCATATTTGCGAATAGCATGGAAATAGGCAACGATTTCGGGTGGAATCGAGGTAAACCGGATCACGTGGATGTATCCGTCCTTACTCAATCGCTTGATCACCTTCCCATAGAAGTCATTACCCGGAAGCCCATCACCCACATCACCCAAGTCCATCTTTAGGTTGGTTAACAGTTCAATCCGATCGTCCAAGACAATCTCAACGCTCTTTATTGAAAGGCGGATCGCGTTTCCCTGTAGTCTTTTCTTCCCCACATGCTTGCCTTCAAGCACGGTGCAGCGAATGGGGATCTGCCGGGTGAGAGTGACCAGAGCAGAATCCTTTCCCTCAAGAATAAGGTTGTAGTCTCCGGCTATGCCGCCCACCTCGTAAATCCTCAGTGGGATTTCTGATCCTTTTGGAAACACGTTCTGTTGGGAGTCAATGCGTAAAATCTTACCCGCCTGTTTCCGGACTGATTCGGAAATAAGAATCTGTCCACCCCAGGAGTGGTTAGCGGACCAAGGCAGATAGCGGCAATTGCTTCCTCGGCCCACCATAAAACAACCGTCACGTAAACAAACGTCCTATTTTCCGATCTGTGGTGCCGAAGCTTGAGGCCGACCACAAGAAGTATGCTCCAAACGACCCCAAAACCCCAACCAATTGGAATCACCTTCTTCATAACCACAGGATCGAAAAACGGAACCTTTGCTGGATAATTAATAAAATGGTGAAAAAATAGGCTCGCTAATGGTGCTATCAGCATCCAAAAACAGATTATGACCAGGCATTTATCAACCGTACTCCAGTCCAGCGGGTTGCCAACCCGATCGATCAGCTTTTTTGAAAACGAAATTCTTTTTGGTTTTTCCATGCTCACTCCTTCTCTCTACAGCCCAAAAACGGAAAACAACTCGTGGTTTATTTTCAGAAAAATTATGGCTTATAGCCTCAGGTGCCAGGCGAAGTCTCCTGGATCTCGATAAAAAGTAATGTGTTCAAGCAAATTGTAGGGCAAGGCAAACAAAATTGTAGAATCTATTACGGAAGCCAAATTTAAATATACTGGAGAAAGCAAAATTGAAAAATTCCAGGGCACAATTATTTTTTATAAATAAAAATCACATTACTATAAGTTGTGATGCAAGACAATTATATCTTTAAAAAAAATCATAAGTGACTCATTGCAATTTCAATTTTCAGCGATGGATAATTCTTTCATCCTTCAAATTGTTCTTCTCTTTCCCACACGGCAACATCTTCATCACTTACACTTGTTTGGGAAGCATCGCTGAGGTTGAGACAGCAGTTATCGCATTGTTTGCATTTGAAAATTTTAATAATAAAGTTGTCATAGTGACCGGTGCATCAGAAGGTATTGGCCGTGCTTTGTGGTAGAATCAATGAACAATCAAAAGATATTCTTAATGATCAATATGAATCCGAGCATGGGAAATATTTAAAGATGTATGATCATATCAAAAAGTCAGACAAGATCGTTGCCAATTGTTTTAATGATTGGCGTAGATCAAATATTTGGTTAAAAGTTCAATTTCTATGGAAGCATCAAAATGAAATGTGGGAATATGTTGATCAAGAAGGGTATTGAATAGCAATTGATCAAAAAGTATTGCTGGTTCCACAAATTGCGTAAAAGTATTGTTGGCCCTGAAAGAAGAGAAAATAAGTCTTGTTCAGACGGGATCTCATGCTATAGTAAATTTTTATTATTTAAAAAGAAACAGGGATAAATCTATGTGTTTAGCAGTTCCGTCCAAGATTATTGAAATCAAAGACAATGTTGCCAAAGTAGATGTGGATGGTGTGATCCGGGAAACCAGCGGAGTGGTTCAAGACGTTGGTTGTCGGCTTTTTTTATTTGTTTCAAATTTTAAAAAGCAAAATCTCTAATAGCCGGGCCACTTTAATTTCTCCTGATGTAAGCATTTGCCCCGACTGCCTGGCTGAAATGAAAGATTTGAATGACAGGCGTTATGAATACCCGTTTATAAATTGTACCAATTGCGGTCCAAGATAGACCATTATTGAAGATATCCCCTATGACAGACCCAAAATCTTAATGAAGCATTTTAAGATGTGTGCTCAATGTCAGCATGAGTATTATGATCCTTTGAACAGAAGGTTTTATGCTCAACCCAATGCATGTCCTGGATGTGGACCCCAAGATTTTTTGACAATTCAATAGATTGATAACGTCCAAATTGCCATATTCTCAACAATCAGGCACACATTTTTATTAAAAACAATCGTTGAAAAGTATGTATAGGCCACTGTAGAACCGGGTTTAAAAGTATGGCGGCAACACTGTTGCAAACCGACGTTGCAATTGTCAACGCATGGCTATTCCCAGGCAAATGGACAGCCATAGCCATGAATAGAAATCAATTGCTGAAAAACCAGTACATCTGCATTTCAAAATGTAACAGGAGCGGCCGATTTTCGAACAGGAGAAAAAAAATCACCTGGACTTAATCACATGTAAGACAGGGGTTTTGAAAATATAAAGCCAATCACACATCGGTTGGTACGGTATATGCTAATACTTGTAGTGAACCAAAGATAAAATCCCTTAAACGCTACGATTGAAAGGAGTTATTAATGAAAATACATCTGTTTAAAAAATTTGAAAGTCTTATGGCCGCTACCACATTTGCAGAGAAAAATGACCACTCATATGCCCTTGTGCTTATGAATGGCGAGGTTAAAAATAAAAAACAAAAATATTTCAGGAAAAATTCAAAAAAGCAACAAGATAACAGACCCCGGATGAGAGCATAATTTATATCAAAAACGGGTAAGGAAAAATGAAACAAGTCTTGCTTGCAATTAATGGGGAAATTCCGACGAAAACAGTATTCCAGTATTCTGTGGATCTGTGCGTAAGAATCCGCGCGGAATTAAATATTCTGCAATTTATTAAAGACGGTAATTTCACCCGGCGTCTCAAAGAATCAAAGAAAAAAGTAAGTCGCCTCGGTAATTTTCTTGAAAATTCGTTTGCAGGGGTCGCCTTTGCAGAGGAAGGTGCCTTTTCCATGGCAGATGAGATGTTATCCGGAATATCCGATCCTTTAAAGAAACTAATCAACAGCAATAAAACCAGCGTCCCATGCCAGGTGGGGTTCAGTCACGGGCATCTTGAAACTGAATTATCCGGCTATATAGATCTGCATCAGGATATTGTGTTAACCATTTTTGATCCTGCAACTGATGTGCGAAAACATCCCCGGAAATATCTTGCAACCATGGAACAGATAAAAAATAAACTATGTGTTCCATTGGTTATTGTAAAAAATTAAATCTTGTAAAAAACCAGACTTGTACGATCAGCCATTGATAGCGGTTAACTGTCCTTTAGAACAATATCCATAATCTCGATAAGCTCTCCGGCCGTCACGATCCGGATGCCTTTGATAAGTGTTTCGCTGAGCGTTGGCAGCTCTGCCTGATTCTTTAAAGGGATAATAACTGTTTTGATGCCTGCAATTTTTGCTGCAAGCAGCTTTTCCCGGATACCACTTACTGGAAGAATCCGCCCGCTCAAGGTCAATTCTCCTGTCATTGCTGTATCCCGCCGGCAGGGTTTGCCCTTTAAGAGGGATAACAGCGCCATGGCTAGCGTGAGTCCGGCAGACGGACCGTCTTTTGGGATGGCTCCTGCCGGAACATGAATATGGATATCATGACCGTGGAAAAAGTCGGGTGCAAGACCAAAAATTTGAGTATTGCTCCGGATATAGCTTAACGCCGCCTGGGCAGATTCTTTCATGACATCACCCAAAGAACCGGTCAGGATAAGCTGCTGGGAGCCCATCATTTTGGTGGCCTCCACAAAAATGATTTCTCCACCCGTTTCAGTCCATGCAAGTCCGGTTGCACATCCTATGCGGTCTTTCGCACCGGCAATTTCAAAATGGTACTGGCTGGGTCCTAGCAGGTCATCAACGCGTTTTTCGGTTATTTCCAGATCAGTTGGATCCATGGTCTGTTTCACGAGCTTCCGGGTGATTTTCCGACAGATGGAAGAAATTTTTCTTTCCAGCTCCCTTAAACCGGCCTCCCGCGTGTGCTCACGGATAATCTTTTTTAAGGCAGCTTCAGAAAATACAAGGGGATTTCGTCCCAGACCTGCATCTTCAACGGCTTTTGGTATAAGGTGCCGGAGTGCTATGTTGATTTTTTCTTCCACGGTGTATCCGGAAAGGGAAATCACTTCAAACCGGTCCAGAAGCGGGGCTGGAATTCTGCCGATGGTATTGGCGGTTGCAATAAACATCACCTTGGAAAGATCGAATGGAACGTCCATATAATGGTCAATAAACTGTGAATTCTGCTGTGGATCAAGAACTTCAAGTAATGCTGATGCTGGATCCCCCTTGAAATCCTGACCGATTTTGTCGATTTCATCCAGCATGAATACCGGATTGTTGGATTCCGCCCGCCGAAGTTCCTGGATGATTCTGCCAGACATTGCTCCGACATAACTTCTTCGGTGCCCTCGGATGTCTGCTTCATCCTTTATTCCTGCAAGAGATATCCGGACAAATTTACGTTCCAGACTTGTGGCAATGGATTGTCCCAAAGAAGTTTTACCTGTTCCCGGAGGGCCTGTGAAGCAGATCACCGGGCTTCTTGTGTTCATGACCCCGGTTTTTTTAGACAATGCGCTTTTCACGGTTGTGCGGACCTCATCCAGCTTCAGAGGTTTGGCAATAAAATGAAAAGACCCTCTTTTGATGGCATCCACTGCAGTCAGGACCGTGGCATACCCGGTGATGATAATCACTTCTGTTCCCGGGCTGTTTTTTTTAATACTATCTAGTAGCATCAGGCCATCCACCTTGTCCATCTTTAGATCTGTTATGACAAGATCAAAGGTGGTTTCCTCCATTTTTTCAAGCGCTTTTGTACCGCTCTCGGCTATTTCAACTTCATATCCGTCTTTTCCAAGGACATGGGAAAGATTCATCCGGGTCATTTTTTCATCATCTACTACCAGAATGGTTTTTTTTGCAGACAATTTCATGATCCGGACAGCCAGGTGTTCCAGAATTCTTTCTTTTATTTCATCCAGGCCGTAGTGCGCTCTGTCAAGGATGGATTCGGCATGGTTTATATCCAGGTTGTCTTCTGTGTATTGGTTCCATGGAAGTGTTGTCAGATAATCAATATAATTGATCCCAATGGTGTATTCCGCAGAGGACGGGTGAATTTTAAAAAGCCTGTCAATTTCTTTCAGAACAGTCTTTTCAACCGGTTCCGGCATTTTTTTGTCCAGGACACTTTGTCTTAATTCATGAATTTCGCTTGAATCGTCTTCGTCTTCAAGTCCTTTTTTAAAAAATCCTTTCATTTGATTCACCTTTTGATTTATAGAGAGTTACAGCGAAAAATCTACGCCCGGCCCAAAGGGATGTCAAGAGAAAAAAATAGAAGCCATTCAAGAGAGATACGAGATATAACTATCTGAAATTAAAAATAAAAATTTAATTTTGTTGCAAATCGCAACGATCCATTGTTAACTGCAATATCGTCTGTTTCCCCTTTGATAAAGGCGAAACAATGATTAAATTTTTCCAGTTGCATTATGCAACAGTTTGACTGCTGACTACGAGTCTATAATGTGAGCCGCATCTGCATTAAAGGCGGCTCTAAACGGTTATATCGGTTCTGGTATACATTTTGCTGATAACAAAGCGGGAAACTGAATAATAAAACCGATAAGGAGAATTGAATATGACATTTTTAAATGCATTGAAAACAAAGTTGAGTCGTTTCAATAAAAAAGTGGAAGATTGCCAGGACGCAATTACGTTTTCCGAGGCAGGAATGGATATCCCCACCCAACAGCCAAAAGTAATGTCATGTGTTGAGAACACTGGTCGGAACCTCGTGGTCGCAAGTAATGACAACCGATTTGCAGATGACATGGTGGACTATGCTCTCGACATGGCACAAAGAATGGATTATGACATCATTGCCGTAAATGCAGCCAATTTAACCCATGACGTTACAGAATTTTTCTCAACTACCCATGAAGAAATTTATAGTGATTTTAAAGAAACCTCTGCCAGAAATGTTGAAGAATTTCGTATCAAAGCCAAGGATATGGGACTCAAATTTGCTCACACCATAAAATTTTCCAATATTGATCATGCGCTGGAGGATATCGCAAAAGAATGTGGTGAGATCGAATTTGTGATTTCGGAAAATAAAGAGCCGGCAAGGCTACGAGACATGAATGGAAATGAGAAAAGAATTGCCCAGCGCCTTTGTGTCTATTCGATGAATTAAGGAGAGGTTATGGATACCCATTTTATTTTAAGCATATTATTGATCCTTTCTGTTTTCGTTCTCTGTTTTATCTACAGGAATGAAAATAAAAAATAAGGGTGAAACATTTCTAGGTTTCAACAGCCAGTCATGGAGAATAAAGAAGTTGAAAAATACTATTGAATGGAGAGTAAATTAAATGACCCCTGCGATGATTATGACGATGATTGTGCTTGTTTTTGTTATCTGTCTTTTTGTGTTTGAATGGGTCAGGGTGGATGTTGTCGGTATCATGATGATGGTTCTACTTCCCCTGATCGGTCTGGTTACCCCGAAAGAAGCGTTTGTGGGGTTAAGCAGTAATGCGGTCTGTTCCATCATTGCGGTGATTATCATTGGTGCAGGCCTGGATAAAACCGGCGTAATGAATAAGGTGGCAAGGCCCATCCTGGCACTTGCTGGAAAGAGTGAAAACAGGGTGATTCTTCTGATTGCCGGAACCGTCGGGTTAATTTCCAGTATGATGCAGAACATTGGTGCTGCCGCCCTGTTTTTGCCGGTCACCCAGAGAATATCCAAACGACTGGGAATTCCCACCTCCAGAATCCTGATGCCCATGGCTTTTTGTGCTATTATCGGCGGCACCATTACCCTTGTTGGCGCAAGTCCTACCATCCTGCTCAATGATCTCATGGTCCTTGGCGGTCAAAAACTGGAACCGTTCGGTCTTTTTACCCAGACCCCAATTGGGGTCTGTCTGTTACTGACAGCACTGGTCTATTTTATTATTTTTGGAAAATTGATTCTTCCGGAAAGTACCGGGAAATTCGGCAAAGGGGCTTCGGAAATGTTGATCCGGGAATATCAGGGGGTGAACAATATCGTTGAACTCCATGTACCTGAAGGCACCGGCAGGGTTGGTATCCTGGATGACTTGAACATCCGGCCCAAATTCCTGGTTACGGTCATCGGGATCAGCTCTCCATCCGCAAGAACCACCAATCATGTCCCTCACAGCCACGAAGAAATTGCTTCAAACGATGACATTGCCGTTGTCGGAAAAAAAGAAAATATTGATCAACTGGCCAAAGAATATGGCTGGGTGATCAAGGACAGTCTTGAAACCTTTGCTGAGAGTCTTGCAAATACCAACTCTGGAATGGCGGAAACCGTTGTGTCGCCGAGATCAGAACTGATCGGGAAAACCTTGAACGAAGTTGATTTTAAAGAGTTGTTCGCATTAAATCCCTTGGTTTTATTTAAAGACAATAAAAAATTTTACAGTGGGCTCACCAATATCAAACTGGCCATGGGAGACACGCTTTTGCTCCAGGGACCATGGGAAAAATTTCATATCCTGAAAAACAGACCCCAGCCAAGAGCTTTGATTTTTGCCTCCCCACTTGAAGGAGAAATCCTTCGGCCCACAAAGGCCATATTGGCCGTCACCTGGTTGGCCATTGCGCTCATCCAGATAATTTTTTTCAAGGTCCAATTGTCTGTGGCATTAATGTCCGGTGCACTGGGCATGATCATTACCGGTGTTCTCACTATTGATGAGGCATACAGTTCCGTTGACTGGATGACGGTTTTTCTGCTGGCAGGGTTGATCCCACTAGGAATTGCATTTGAAAAGACGGGGACCGCAGCGTTTATTGCCCAGGCAGTATTGCAGCTTGTTGGCCATCCTTCTCCCATTGTTCTCTTGGGTGTAATCGGTATCATGACCTCATTTTTTACTTTGGTTATCTCCAATGTCGGTGCCACTGTACTTCTGGTTCCCTTGTGCATGAACATGGCAGTCATGGCAGGCGGGGATCCCAGAATGGCGGCCCTGGTTGTGGGCCTCTCCGCATCCAATACCTTTGTTCTGCCAACCCACCAGGTGAATGCGCTGGTGATGCGGCCAGGCGGATACAAAACCCTGGATTATGCAAAAGCCGGAGTAATCATGACGGTCCTCTTCCTTGTCGTTGAGCTCACTGTGATTTATTTCTTCTATGGTATCGGATAATTTTTGGTTAAGAAGAAATCAGCTTGTTTTGGATGCCTTATTAGCGATACAATGCCTGGCATGAAATTTAATCTCAGGCAAAAAATATTTCTTCACTTTTTGATATTTACCATCGTTAATGGGGCGATCTGGTTTTTCAGCTATTACAGCAATTCGACCATCAACCAGAAATTAATCATTATAGAGAAAAAGAAAGATCTTCTGGACACGGTTCTGGAAGCAAGAAGATATGAAAAAAACTTTTTCTTAAGAAAAAACAAGAGTGATCTGACACAAGCCCTTTCGTATATTGAGAAAACAGCCGAAAAACAGCAGATCATTGAAAATGAATTTTCAGGCTTGCTGGAAGACATGACGTCTGTAAGGCAAAGAACCCAGACCATTAAAATGTATAAAAAAAATATGGAAGATCTTTACAACACTTATGATTTTAATGCACTGGAAGCTGGCCAGCTCAAGAAGTTTAAACAGATTCAGGATACGGTCACTTTGATTGGCCGGACCCTGACAACCGATATTGAGCAGATTGAAAGAAAGGAGCGGGAGCGGGTGTTTGATCTGCTAGAACGGTCAAAAAAATACCTTCTAGCATCTCTTCTGTCTCTTTTTTTGCTTACTTTTCTTACAGCATTCTTCCTGGTGAAGAATGTGAATCGGCCGCTCAAGGCGATTGAAGAAAGCATTCGGAGAATTGTCAGCGGAGATTTTAATAAAATTCCCAGTATCCAGACCGGGGATGAATTTGAATCTCTTGCCAATAGTCTTAATGATATGATCGAAGAGCTGGGTAAACGGAAGAATCAGTTGGTCCAGGCTGAAAAAATGTCCTCCCTTGGAACCCTGACGTCCGGGGTGGCGCATGAATTGAATAACCCGTTAAATAATATTTCAACATCCATCCAGATTATTCTGGAGGAGATCGAAGAACCGGATATTGAATTTAAACGAAACCTGCTGGTTGAGGTTGAACAGCAGATTGACCGGGCACGAGATATTATTCGGGCATTACTTGAATTTTCAAGGCAGAGTGAATTCTCTGTGGAACCTGTAGTGTTTAATACTCTGGTCCAGAGTACCATGCACCTGATAGCTGGAGAAATCCCGGCCGGGATTGATATTCAAACCCAAATTCCACCAGATCTGGAAGGAGAAATGGACCCCAGAAGAATTCAGCAGGTATTGCTGAATCTCATCATCAACGGGGTTTATTCCATGACCAAAGGAGGGACGATGACAATCTCTGCATTCAGGGACGAAGAAAGCGCCCAGTTCATTTTTAAGGTGACAGATACAGGGCTGGGAATTTCCAAGAAAAATTTGGCAAAAATATTTGACCCGTTTTTTACCACACGAGAGGTCGGTAAAGGATCTGGGCTTGGTCTGTCGATTATTCACGGTATTATTGAACAACATCACGGAACCATCCGTGTAGAAAGCACAGAAGGGATAGGAACAACATTTACAGTCAACCTGCCAACATGATGGGCATGGATATGAGGTATTATGCAGAAACAAATCCTGGTTATTGAAGATGAAGAAATTGCCCGCAAGAATCTCGAACATATTCTTGCAAAAGAAGGGTATAAAGTGGTTGCAGTGGACAGCGGTACAAAAGGATTAAACCTGATCAAATCCAGAAGTTTTGATTTGATTATTACAGATTACAAAATGAAAAAAGTTGACGGTATCCAGATTCTTGAACACAGCCGTGAACTCCAGCCCTACACCGAAGTGATCATGATAACCGGTTTTGCCACCGTTGACTGCGCTGTAACAGCTATGAAAGAGGGTGCTTACCATTATATTGCAAAGCCCTATAAAATAGAAGAGGTCCGGCGGATCATAAAAGAGGCGTTATTAAAAAGATCCCTTCAGCTGGAAAATATGGCATTGAAAGATGCCATGAAAAAAGAGGGTCACCTGCCCTTTATCATCGGCAACAGCAAGGTCATGGGAGAAGTCAAAAAAACCATTGATCAGATCGCTCGCACAGATATAAGCATCCTGATCCTGGGAGAAAGCGGTACTGGGAAAGAACTGGTGGCCAAGGCTATTCACAGCCAGAGCAATCGGTATAGTCATGAAATGGTGGCATTCAACTGCGGATCTTTTTCAGAGGAACTCATGGCCAATGAATTGTTCGGCCATGAAAAAGAGGCATTCACCGGGGCGGTCAAAACCAAGAAGGGGCTTTTTGAATTTGCAGATAAAGGAACTGTTTTTTTTGATGAGATCGGGGATATGTCCCTGACCATGCAAGTGAAAATTCTTCGAGTAATCCAGGAAAAAGAGCTGATGCGGGTGGGCGGGACAAACACCATTCCGGTGGATTTAAGATTTATTGCCGCCACCCACCGGGATCTGAAACATGAAGTGGAAAAAGGCACGTTTCGCCAGGATCTTTATTACCGGCTGAATGTGGTGACAATCCAACTGCCCCCTTTGACTGATCGCCATGGAGACATCCCGCTTCTTGCCTATCATTTTCTGGGAAAGAAAAACCGGGAAATGGGGAAAAATATAAAAGAAATAGATCGGACCGCAATGGATTATTTAATAAAATACAGCTGGCCCGGAAACGTAAGAGAACTTGAAAATATCATTGAAAGAGCCGTTGCCATGGAAAACGGGGAGGTGATCTATCCTGAAGCCCTGCCGGATCATATCACCCAGTTAGCAATTGAGACATACCGGACTTCTCCAGATGGGAAAATTCCCACCATGAAAGAATTGGAAAAAAAATATATCCAGTGGGTGCTTGAAAAAACAAACTGGAACAAAACCAAGGCTGCTGAAATGATGGCGATCGACCGGGTGTCTTTATGGCGGAAAATTAAATCGTTTGATCTCGAGTGATGCAACTGAAAAAAACCATTTATACTAGCTTTCAAGCGTTCTGCACTTTGTTGGAACTGATGTATAGCCCATTGGAAATTCTCTCCTGATGAACTTTAAAATGCAAATAGTAAAACCAGTCAAAATTATATCCTACTCCGATCTCAATGAAAAATTTCTAATTTTTAAAAAAACAAGAGTTATATTGTTAAGCCCAGAGTCATTAGTATAATTTCAAGTACAAGGAAACACTCCAGCGTAAGCGTTTATTTATGGTAATCAAAAAGTATTGCTGGTTCCACAAATTGCGTAAAAGTATTATTGGCCCTGAAAGAAGAGAAAATAAGTCTTGTTCAGACGGGATCTTATGCTATAGTAAATTTTTATTATTTAAAAAGAAACAGGGATAAATCTATGTGTTTAGCAGTTCCGTCCAAGATTATTGAAATCAAAGACAATGTTGCCAAAGTAGATGTGGATGGTGTGATCCGGGAAACCAGTATCATGCTCATGGATGATGTGAAAATAGGGGATTATGTTATTGTCCATGCAGGATTTGCAATTAATAAGCTTGATGAGCAGGCCGCTATTCAGACCCTGGAGGATATGCGCAGAATCCTTGCAGCAGAGGCAGAACAGACAGACGGTTTGGATGGCAATCTATAGGCTTTTATGAAAGTTGTCACAACAGCAAAAAGGCTGAAAATCAGCGGAGTTGTTCAGGGCGTTGGTTTCAGGCCTTTTTTATTTACCCTGGCCCAAAAATATCATCTCAAAGGTGAAGTTTCCAATACCAGCAGTGGTGTGCTTGTGATTGTGCAGGGATCTCCTGAAAATATTGATGACTTTACTAATGATATTTCCATAAAAAGTCCAATGCTTGCTTCTGTGACAGGTATTGAAACCTTTGATACTGAAATCAGCAATTTTTCTTTGTTTAAGATAGTGAAGAGCAAATATTCTTTCAGCCAGACCACCTTAATTTCCCCTGATGTAAGCATTTGCCCAGACTGTCTGGCTGAAATGAGAGATTCCCAGGACAGGCGGTATGAATACCCATTTATAAATTGTACCAATTGCGGCCCAAGATATACTATTATTGAAGATATCCCCTATGACAGACCCAAAACTTCCATGAAGAGCTTTAAGATGTGTGCTCAATGTCAACATGAGTATGATGATCCTTTGGACAGAAGATTTCATGCTCAACCCAACGCATGTCCAGAATGCGGGCCCAAGGTTTATTTAACAGATAATAAGGGTAAAAGGATTGATTCAAATTCAAAAGAAGCCATAAGCATTGCAGCACAATTTTTAAGCCAGGGAAAGATAGTCGGGGTAAAAGGACTTGGCGGATTCCATCTGGCCTGTGATGCATCTAACCAAGAGGCAGTTCAAAATTTAAGACAAAGAAAATTACGCCTTCATAAACCCTTTGCCTTGATGGCTGCATCAGTATCCCTTCTTTCCTCCCATGTCCATGTCAGTCACAGAGAAAGACAAGTTTTAGAATCCTATCAAAGACCCATTGTGCTGCTGAAAAAGAAATCGGCTAACACTGATACGGTATCGGGGCCGGTAAAGGATGTAGCACCATTTAACAATAGCCTCGGGATTATGCTGCCCTATACCCCGATTCATTTTTTACTACTTGAAAAAGGACCTGATATTCTTGTGATGACAAGTGGCAACCGACCGGGAGAGCCGCTTTCCATTGAAAATGAAGATGCATTGAATTCATTTTCCCATATTGCTGATTATTTTTTATTACACAACAGGGATATTTATTTTGGGACGGATGATTCAATTATCAGGATACAGAATGATAAACCAAGGTTGGTAAGGAGATCACGCGGATATGCCCCCCTGCCTGTTATTTTAAATAAAGAAATGCCGAAAATACTTTCGTGCGGAGCAGGGCTGAAGAATACCATCTGCCTGACCAGGAACAATCATGCTTTTTTAAGCCAGCATATCGGGGATTTGGATAATGTAATGGTAAATGATTATTTTAAAAAAACTATTGACCATATAAAACAAATTTTTGATATTCAACCTGATATCATTGCCTGTGATATGCACCCGGCTTATATGAGCACTGATTATGCCAAGGTACAAAATTGCGTAACAAGAGTAGAAGTTCAGCATCACCATGCACATGCAGTATCATGCATGGCAGAAAATGGCCTTGATGAGAAAGTTATTGCCATCACCCTTGACGGAACTGGATATGGAACGGACAGCCATATCTGGGGCGGAGAAATTATTTTATGTACGCAAAAAGAATTTACAAGGAAAGCCCACCTTTCATATATAAGGATGCCGGGTGGTGATGCTGCAGTACTGGAACCATGGCGAATGGCAGCATCAGTTCTCTATCAAGCCTTTGGAAATGATTTTTTAAATTTGGATATTCAGTATATAAAAGAAATGAAGAAACAAAACCTGTCTTTTGTTTGCAGGATGATGGAGAAAAATCTCAACTCTCCTTTGACATCAAGTGCAGGAAGGTTATTTGATGCTATTGCCTCACTTCTTTGTATCCGGCATAAAATTTCCTATGAAAGCCAGGCAGCAATGGAACTGGAATCCATAGCAGATAAAAATATTTTAAAGGGTGCACGAATAGAAGATCTATCCCCAGGTGAAGTCTATGAATTTGATATTGTACAAAAAAAACCCCGGAGAGGCGATGGATTATTTGAAATCGATATGATGAATTGTATCAGGCAGATTACAGTGGATTTAAGGAAAAACCAGTCAAAGGAAACAATCAGTTCAAAGTTTCACCACACTCTGATAGCAGCTTTTAAGCATGCGACCTTAAAAGTCAGTAAAAAAACAGGTATTAAAAAAGTTGTTCTTTCAGGAGGTGTTTTTAATAATGATATAATCCTGAACAAGATGACCCAGGCCCTTGAAGAAAAAAATCTTAAAGTATATACACACACAAAGGTACCATGCGGAGATGGTGGGATTTGTTTGGGACAGGCAGTGGTTGCTGCAGCTTTGGAAGCCAATTAAAAAAAATAGGTTAAAATATGGCTTTAAAATATATTGAAGAATACAGGAATGGAACTCTTGCAAGGGCTCTTGTGAAAAAAATACATTTTGCCAGCAAAAAAAAGTTAAGACTGATGGAGGTTTGCGGCACACATACCATGTCAATTTTCAGGCATGGTATAAGGAGTGTATTACCTGCCGGCATTACTCTTCTCTCCGGTCCGGGATGCCCTGTGTGTGTGACTGCCCAGAAGGATATTGATGCCTTTGTAGAGTTTGCAAGACTCGATAATGTTATAGTGACAACCTTTGGTGATCTCATTAAAGTGCCGGGATCAAGTTCTACCCTTGGAAAAGAAAAAGCTGAAGGGGCTGATGTGAGGATTGTCTATTCCGTGTTTGATGCAATTAATATTGCAAGGGAAAATAAAAATAAAGAGGTTGTGTTTTGTGCAGTAGGGTTTGAAACAACCATTCCTACAATTGCAGCGGGTATTTTAATGGGAATTAAAGAAAAATTAGATAATTTTTCCATTTATTCCGCCAATAAACTCACCCCCCCGGCGCTTGCTGCATTAATGGAGACAGATGGTGTTAAGATAGATGGATTCATCCTTCCAGGCCATGTTTCAGTGATTACTGGAACAAATGCCTACAGGGAAACATTTGAAAAATATAATATACCATCAGTGATTGCAGGATTTGAGCCCATTGATATTTTACATGCTGTTCTACTTTTGATTCAGCAGAATGAAAAAGAAAAACCAGATCTTGAAAATGCATACCCACGGGCAGTATCTGATGCCGGAAATATAAAGGCAAAAAAGATCATGAACAAGGTCTTTAAAGTCTGTAATGCATCCTGGAGAGGGATAGGAGAAATTCCTTTAAGCGGTATGAATTTGAAAAAAGAATATCAAAAATTTGATGCAGCCATAAAATTTGGTATGGATATGCCGGATGCGCCTGAACCAAAAGGATGCGCCTGCGGGAAAATTCTTCTTGGATTGAAAACCCCCTATGAATGCGCTCTTTATAAGAAAAAATGCACACCCATGACGCCCGTGGGACCCTGTATGGTCTCAAGTGAAGGGTCTTGTGCAGCATTTTACAGATATTCTTGAGTGGGCCCTTAGCTAAGTTAAGTAGGTTTTTAAGATATGAGGAAAAAAAATGACCGAAGAAAAAATATTATTAGATCATGGTTCCGGTGGAAAAGCATCCCACTCAATGTTTTCAGATTTGATCCTGCCCTTATTTGAAAATCCTGAATTATCAAAACAAGATGACGGGGCAATTCTGAATATTGAGGGTACAAAACTTGCTTTTTCAACAGACTCTTATGTGGTTGACCCTATTTTTTTTCCTGGAGGAAATATCGGTGATCTGGCTGTGAATGGAACTATCAATGATATCTCCATGTGCGGAGCCATACCTAAATTTATCAGTGTGGGTCTGATTATAGAAGAAGGGCTGCCTGTAAAAGATTTAAAAATAATCCTTCAAACCATGGCAATTGCAGCCAAAAAGGCCGGAGTCAAAATTGTAACTGGGGATACCAAGGTTGTTCCAAAAGGAAAAGCAGACAAGATCTTTATTAATACCTCGGGAATCGGGGTTATTCCTCCAAATATTAATGTGTCAGGAAGCAATGCAGAACCAGGTGATAAAATCATCATCAGCGGTACCATTGCTGATCATGGAATTGCTATATTAAGTTCCAGGGAAGGCTTGAAATTTGATTCAAAAATCAAAACGGATTCAGCTCCATTAAACACCATGGTGCAGTCCATTATTCAGTCTGGCTGTGATATCCATGTGCTTCGTGACCCCACAAGGGGAGGCCTTGGCACAACTTTAAATGAGATTGCATTACAATCTTGCGTGGGAATTAAAATAGATGAGCCGTCTCTACCGGTCAGGGGAGCTGTTCAAGGAACCTGTGAGCTTTTGGGGTTTGATCCCTTATATATTGCTAATGAAGGCAAATTGATTGCTTTTGTGCCGCAAAAGGATGCACAAAAGGTTCTAGAAATAATTCAAGGAGACGAGTTTGGCAGGGATGCTGTCATCATTGGTGAAGTAACAGAAGAGACTTCGGGCAAAGTCTTTTTACAGACCAAAATCGGCGGCGTAAGAATCATTGATATGCTCACAGGAGAGCAGCTCCCGAGAATTTGTTAAACCCTGTTGCAGTTGTGAAGCATCAGCCAAAAATTTGTATCCGGTTGACATGAATGATTTTTCTATTGTAAGATTAGCAGCCTCGAACTATCTCAAAGGGAGTCTGTAAGATGTTGATATTTAAAGTCGGGACTGTTGCCAAATATCTGGGTGTTCACAGGAATACCGTCACCAACTGGATTAATAAAGGAAAACTTCAGGCATCCTCAACAACGGCTAAGCGCTATACGATCTCAAAAGAACAATTTATCCTATTTTGCGAAGAAAAACATATTTCCAAAACAGCAATGGAATTTGTTATTCTGGAAACTGAAATTCAGACTCAAAATAGTTTAAAAAAATCTGAAAAAGGCATAAAAGGTAATTTCAAAAAGGATGGGAATCTAAAAAAAACAAGCAGGCCTGACAATGAAAAATCAAATCAAATACCCGGCGCTGACAAAATAATCGGTTCCGTTATGGTTGTGGGGGGCGGAATCGCTGGCATCCAGGCTGCCATAGAGCTGGCTGATTCAGGATACTACGTGTATATTGTTGAAAAAACAGCTGGCCTTGGCGGGGTAATGTCTCAATTGGATAAAACATTTCCAACCAATGATTGTGCCTCCTGTATCATTTTACCAAAGCTTGTGGACTGCGATCGTCATCTCAATATTGAATTGCTGACACTATCCCAGGTTGTCAAGGTTCAGGGCAGTGTCGGTAATTTTAATATTCAGGTTCAAAAAAATCCCCGGTATGTTGACATTGACAAGTGCATTGCCTGTGGGAGCTGTGCTCAAAAATGTCCGATTAATGTTAAAGACGAATTTAATTTCGGTATTAATAAAAAAAAAGCAGTATATATAAAATATGATCAGTCTGTGCCCCTGAAGTATGCTATTGATCCATCAGCATGCATTTATTTTATTCTTGGAAAGTGCAGAGCCTGCGAAAAATTTTGCCCTACAGGGGCAATCAATTTTAAGCAGACCCAAGAAATAATTACGATTACAGTGGGTGCAGTTATCCTTGCACCGGGATTTAAACCCTTTGATCCATCTGTCCACGATTTTTTCGGATACCGTTCAAAAGATGTGGTTACCAGTCTTGAATTCGAACGTCTCCTCTCAATCAGCGGACCAAATAAAGGTAAGCTTCTCAGGCCTTCGGATAACACAGAACCCCGAAAAATAGCCTGGCTGCAATGTGTGGGTTCGCGAAATCAGAATAATTGCGGGAATTCATATTGCTCGAATATCTGTTGTATGTCTGCAGTAAAACAGAGCATGGCATCTTTGGAACATACCAAGGGTCTGACCCTTGAACGAACGATTTTTTTTACTGATTTAAGAAGCCAGGGTAAGGAATCGGAAAAATTTTTTGAAAGAGCAAAACAAGATAAAATCAAATTTGTAAGAGCAATTCCCCACACCATGGAGCCTGGAAAAGACGGCACCGGAGTCAGAATGAGATATATGACTGAAAAAGGTGAGTTAATCTTTGAGACTTTTGAAATGGTTGTCCTCTCCATTGGATTTGAAGCACCAGAGGATGTTTTAGATCTTGCCGGACTTTTTGATATTGAGCTTGATCACCATAATTTTGCAAAGACTTCTTGCTTTGAACCCATAGTAAGCAGTCGTAAAGGGGTCTATGTAATCGGCGCATTTCACTCTCCTAAAGCAATTTCAAGGTCGGTTGTGCAGTCAGCAGCAGCAGCTGCCTCTGTTGCTAGGTTGCTTGCAGATCAGAGAGGGTCCCTTACAAAAATAAAAACCTATCCTGATGAACGTGATATTCTTGAAGAGAAACCTTCGGTGGGGGTGTTTGTATGCTCATGCGGTGTGAACATTGCCGGTATTGTTGATGTGGATCAGGTTGTTGCATATGCAGCCAAACTACCATATGTGGCATATGTTGAAAATAATCTTTTTTCCTGTTCCGCCGATGCCCAGGAAAGTATTATGGAAAGAATTCATGAATTTGGTTTGAACAGAATCGTTATTGCAGCATGTACCCCAAGAACTCATGAGCCCATGTTCCAGGAAACTTTAAAAAATGCATGTTTGAACGGATTTATGGTAGAGATGGCTAATATCAGGAATCAAAATTCCTGGGTACATCAACAAGAGTCAAAGAGTGCGACCCAAAAAGCAAAAGACCAGGTTCGTATGGCAATTGCCAAAGTTATCTATAATTATCCGCTTAAGCAGGATCGGATAAAGTTAGTTCAAAAAGCCCTGGTCGTGGGCGGCGGTGTAGTGGGTATTGACAGTGCCCTTACCCTTGCCCAACTGGGGATTGAAACCATACTGATCGAAAAAAGTAATACCCTGGGTGGTAATGCCCTGAATCTTGAAACCAGTTTTGAGGGAGAAAATGTTCCTTTTCTTATCGAAGATCTTATCAAAAAGGTGAGCCAGAGTAAAAAAATTAAAGTTTATAGAAAGACAACCCTGGAATCGGTTTCAGGGTCTGTTGGAAATTTTAAAGGAGTTCTCAATATTGCCGGGGAAATTGAACAAATCGATTTTGGTGCTTCAATAATGGCCACTGGGGGTAAAGAAGCAGTTCCTGAAGATTACCTTTATGGTGAGGAACCAAGGGTGATGACCCAGTTGGAATTTGATAGAAAGGTTCTTTTCCATCAAAATGAAGTAAATATTGCCCAAAGTATTGTTTTTATCCAATGTGTGGGTTCCAGGGAGCCTGAAAGGCCCTATTGCAGCAGGATATGCTGCGTCCATTCTGTTAAGGCTGCTATTAAGTTGAAAAAGATAAATCCGGATATTAAGGTTTATATTATTTACCGGGAAATCAGAACCTATGGTGAGTGGGAGGAACATTACAGCGAGGCAAGGAATCTTGGGGTTATATTTATCCGGTATGAAACCATAAGAAAACCAAAGGTTAGAAAAGAAAAAGGCCTTTTGACAATTGAGGTATTTGATCCCATTGTCCGAAGGCCGGTAAGGATCAGGGCGGATTATCTGGCACTGGCAACAGGAGTCATTAGCCGTGATAATCAACATATTGCAGAGTTTTTTAAGTTTAGCGTGAGCTCAGATGGATTTTTCAATGGGGCACATCCCAAACTCAAGCCTGTGGATTTGTCTGTGGCAGGTCTGTTTCTTGCCGGAATCTGCAACTATCCCAAACCTTTGGACGAATCAATTGAAGAAGCCAGGGCTGCGGCTTTCAGGGTATCATCACTGTTGTTGAGAGAAGAGATCAAATCAGAAGCCATTAAATGTTTTGTTACAGACAATTGTGATGGCTGTGCGCTTTGCATTGATGTTTGCCCGTTTAATGCCCTGTCGATTACTGCAAAGGATGGGCAAAAAGGCCAGCGCAATGTCAAAGTTGTCACTGATCCGGCCCTGTGTCAAGGGTGTGGCCTTTGTGCTGCAACATGTCCAAACGATGGAATTATGGTCCATGGATTTACTCTGGAACAGCTCAGAGCACAAGTATGCGCAGCCGTTAATACAGGTGAGATATAAACAAAATACTATGAGGATTTGAATAAAAAATTAAAATGGCGGCAATTAATCAAAATAATTCGAGTATTGAAGAAAGGATCATAAGGGTTGCCCCGGTCGAGTTAGGCATTGGAAGCAGGAATATTCTTAAGGATTTTGTTATGTCCATGCTGCCCAAAGGCGGGGATCTGAATTTTTGTTTTAATTGTGGCGCATGTTCATCCGGATGTCCGGCCAGCTGTCTTGCAGGAATGGATCCAAGAAAATTTGTACGTATGGTTTCTTTGGGTATGGATGAAGAGATCATGGCCTGCGACTGGGTATGGATATGTACGACATGTGAGCGCTGTGTCCATGTCTGCCCCATGAAGGTTGATATCCCACTACTGGTTTCCATTATTCGGAGTCAGTGGCCAAAGGGAAAAAGGCCCCGGGGTATTGTAGATGACTGTGAAAGATCTCTTAAAACTGATACTTGTTCTACTGCGGGAATCAGTGTTGCGGACTGGAAATTTATTGTAGAGGATATCGTAGATGACGTAAGGCAAACACAGCAGGGATTTGAAGAACTCAAAGTTCCAATGGATGAGAAATATGCCAGGCTCTTTTTAACCCAGAATTCAAGCATGCCTTTAACAGAACCACTGGAAATGCCGCCCTTGTGGAAGATACTGAGCCTTGCAGGAGCTGACTGGACGTATGGATCTAAAGGATGGGCAGCGGAAAATTTTGGTTATTTACTTGCCGATGATGCAGCCTGGGAAAAAATACTCAGAAAAAAAGCAGAGGTTGTTGAACAACTGGGGTGTAAAGTTCTGGTAAATACAGAATGCGGCCATGATTTTCTTGCAACCAGGCAGGGGCTAGAAAAATTTAAAATAGACCATTCTTTTGAAGTTAAAAGTATAATTGAATATTATGCTGACTGGATACGCAATGGAAGACTGAAGGTGAATTCTGACTGGAATTCGGATAAAAAAATTAAATTCACAATTCAAGATCCATGTCAGTTGGTTAGAAAAAGCTATGGGGATTTTATTGCCGATGAGCTCAGGTTTGTTGTGAAGGAGGCAGTGGGAGAAGAAAATTTTATTGATATGTATCCAAACCGGTCCAATAATTATTGTTGTGGTGGAGGTGGCGGTGCCATCCTGACAGATTTTAAAGAAGAAAGACTGTCATATGGAAAGATTAAACTTGATCAGATCCTCGAGACTGAAGCCGATTATTGCATTACGCCCTGTAATAACTGCCACAGCCAGATAATGGACTTGAGTCATTATTATGACGCAAGGTTTAAGACCATACATTTATGGACAATTTTATGTCTGTCAATGGGAGTCCTTGGGGAAAATGAACGCAAATACCTGGGTGATGATCTGGCAATGGTCGGTCTTAAATAAAACCAAGGAAAGCAAAGTCTTTTCCGGCAATAAACCTTTGTCAAAAAAAATCTTTAGATCAAATCATTACAGGTCACAGTATGATTTCGTGTTATTTGATGGAATACCCATTGATATGCGGGTTATGGACTCTTTGTGGTTTGTCTGCATGGAGGTGGAGGTGGGTGTCCACATACCTTGCAAGAATTTCTGCAGATTTGCCAGGAGGTGGAACGATCATAAAATGGTCAACAATTGCATGGGCAAATTCATGGGCAAGCATTCCTTCGTTAAGATCATCCAATTGAATATAGACAGTTAGTTTTTCATGGGTATACCACGCCCTTGCATTACATTCTTTTTTATAAAGGTTGTAAAACGCATGGTTCAATTGTTTTTTGTTCTTGAATATTTTAATAATGATTTTATTTGTAAATCCCTGCATCTCAAGAATATTTTGAGACCGCCGGAACAAGGAGTCTATTTTTCTGGAAATGGTGTGCTCCGGATTTGAAATAACTTTATGATCTATTATTTTCTCATCTTTTTGACAATTCAATTCATAATTTATCAGGGTGTCGAATTGGTATAAATCATCCACACTCTGAAAATAGAGGATTGTATTCTCAGTATGAATTTGCTGCCAGATACCTGGATCGGATATGTCAGCATCAACTTTTCCAAAAGCCAGAAAGATAATCAAGCTGATTAATGATACAGTTTTAAATATTTTGATTTCAGTATGGCTATGGTATGTTTTCACTGCAACTTGGCCTAATTTTAATGAGTTGTGCAAACTGTGCAAACTATGCTCAACAAAATAGACCATAATTTTAATTGATCTGTCAATATAAATATTATTGTAATTATTCAGCTCTTACGCTTGAAACCGCCCTGTCTGATGAATATTTGTTTCGATGCTAAACGCTTAACCTCCTGCAAATATCAATCAGACAGGGCTTTGGGGATAATTTTTTTTACGGGCTGAACAATTACATATTATTTTAAATATTTATGTTTGCCGGTTAGAGGTATTTAGAGAAAATTTGGCTGGAGTAGGGATTTTTTGGATTTTAGAAAGGCGATTAAACATTTTAAAACAAACAGCCTTGATTCATATGGGGACATGAATCAAGGCTGTTTGGGTTGAAAAGTAACTGCCCTGACTGGTGTTAGGGTCAGGAGCAGAAACAGGGAAGATCGAAGGTCTTAACTATTCTGTAGAATAAGCTTCTATGCTGGCGCTTATATTATGTATCTTGGTTCCTAAAAAAGAATTCATATGGGTGGTGTTTAGTTTTACATTTTTAGCAGCCATATTTCCTATAAGCTTTTGCCTGTAGGCTTTTAAAAATGAAATTTTCTTTACGGCATCATTGCCGATGTCGGACAATATCTTAAATTCAGAATCAACCAGATAAATTCGTTTTTGATAAAAGGAGGCTTTACTGTCAATTGTTGCTCCATAAATAATGTTTTGCATTCTAATGGAATTTGACCTTGATAGGTCTTCGGCAGCCCAGACACACGATGTTGCGGCCACCATCCATGCCAAAGCAGCTATTATAAATAATTTTTTCATGATGCCTCCTAAAAAAAATGATTTTGTTTGAATGCCTTGTCGGTCAAATCCCATAATGCTTGTTATTAAAGGGTAAGCACCGATTTTATCACCCAAACTATAAATAGATTATATCAATAATTTTTTTCAAATCAAATGTAAATACCAAAAAAAAGTGTGATTTTTAAATTTGAGAGTGCAATACAAAACCGCGATATACAGGGCTGGATACAATTATTGTGCAAAATTTATGAGAAATATATTTTAGTTGGCATATCTTCAAATGTGTATAGAGCAGAATGTTGCAACATGGCAGGTTTCATAGATTTCTTAAATTCAATTTGAGTTTTTCAATGTTTTTTATGAAAATTTATATTTTATTGAGAAGTTTTTTAATGTGTTGTTCAGCCACTTTCATGAATGCAGGAAAGGCTTTGACAAGGGCAGGGGTCATTTGGGTTCCCCAGTCAATTTTTTCAGGCTCAATACCCACTATTTTTAATGTTGGCCTGTGTCCTCTCAGCCGGGCCATATCAAGGGAATCCAAAAGATCGATATCATGAAGTGACAACATCTGTTTCTTGTTCCTGACCAGCTCATCTTCATCAAGGCTGTAGATGGTACCGGGTTCATGCCCTGCCCTTACAATATCCAGCACAAGAACGTGCTGGTATTCTTCAAATAGATAAAATATATCCTGGGTAAAGGTTCCCCCGTCTACAAAATTTACCAGAGTTTCATCAAATTCTTTTTTTTTCTTCCAGAATTCATGAACGGCATGGACTCCAATACCTTCATCCATCAGGAGGATATTTCCAACACCTAAAACTAATAATTTTTTCATTTTGGGTAAAATTTCCATTTCATGCCATTTTTTAATTGATGTTGATTGTTCAGTTGATGCTGATAGCAAAATAAGGGTTATTATGCAAACAAAAGAGGGGATGAAAAATTCATCCCCTCAGGTATTCAGGTAAAGATAAATTTAAGTTATAATGGAATTTCTACTTTAATTTTTCTGCCTGTGTCTGCGTCCAGCACGTGGACGGCACATCCCAGTCAGGGGTCAAAGGAGCGTATCAACCGCCCCACATTCACCGGGTTTTCAGGATCAGGGACAGGAACCCCAATAAGCGCCTGTTCCATTGGTCCTCTCTGACCCATATCATCCATTGGATTTGCATTCCAGATAGTTGCCGACGTTATCTGGTAATTTGCAATCTTTTTATCTTTAATGTCAATGTAGTGAAGAAGAGCTCCCCGGGGTGCTTCTGTAAGCCCAAGGCCTTCTGCGGAATCCGGAATTGGAACGGGAATAAAAGTTTCTTTTCCCGGGACTGCTTCCCCAATCCATTGTTCAACAGCATCAGCAACCATGACGGTCTCCTCTGCTCTGGCAACATGCCTGCCGAGAATTGAGAACGCGGCATCTCCAATATCACGAAGGTTTTTTACACCCAGTTTTTCCTGACCGATTTTAGACAGTTCAGGATTGGTGACCCACATTCTTGCAAGAGGGCCTCCTTCGTGGGGTTTGCCATTGTATCTGGGTGCTTTGATAAAGCTGTATGCACCTTTTTTGTCTGGGTTAGGTATGGTTTTTCCCTGGGTTGGGTTCAAACCCGTTGTAGAATCATCAAAATAAGAATATTTTACATACTCTTTGATGAGTGCCGTATCAACCGGATAATCTTTACCATCCGTATAAACCCCTCTTTTCAGAAGTGTATTGCCTGCATCATCCATGGGAAATACTCCCCAAGCCACACAGTTTTGATAACCGCCACCGGTTTTTAAGAGATCTCCATAGGGTCCTGCAAGCAGGTAAACAATGGGGACATATTTTTCCAGGATAAATTTTTTGACTTTTTTGAAACGTTCTGCATAGGCATTTAACGCTTCTCTTGTTGGGATCTCTGTTGTTCCACCCACAACAATACCCTGAACATGGGGCATTTTCCCACCAAGAAGTGCTATCATTTCCTGGCAGATTTTTCTCATTTCAAGGGCCTCAAGATATTGACCCACAGCAACGTCGTTAATGTCTTTAGGTACACGAATATCATTTTTTGCATATCTTGGAATAAATGGAGCAACATCAGGACCATTGACATAGTCCAGCGCAGCAAGATGATAGAAATGAAGAATATGAGATTGAAGGTAATTGGCGCCTAAAATCAGGTTTCTTGCAATTCTGCCGTTTTTGGTCAATTTAACATTGAATGCATCATCGAGTGCCAGTGCAGATGCAGTTGCATGAGCAGTCGGGCAAACACCGCAGATCCTCTGGGTAATCTGGGAAGCATCCCTTGGATCCCTGCCGATCAATATTTGTTCAAAACCGCGGTACATGCCACCAAATACTCTTGCATCTGATACAACACCATCTTTTATTTCAACTTCTACTTTAAGATGTCCCTCAATCCTGGTAACTGGATCAATGGCAACCTTAATTTTTTTTCCGGCTGCGATTGGAGCCGCTTGTGGTTTACAGCCTGCCATAATAAAACCTCCTTAAGGTTTAAAAAAGTTTCGGATAATTGTGTTATGCGGGTTCATAAAAGGGTGATGATGCATCCGGGAATCCCGGTTCAACACAACCAATACAGACAGAATTGTCCACACACCAGTTCAGACCGCTGTTCCATTTTCTTTTGTAACAGTCAGCATATGTATCCGGACCTTTGCACCCAAGATCCATACGACAGCCCTTGGCATCAGAGAGTCCGGCAGACATGATGCCATTGTCATACTCTTCAACATGAGAGCAGTTGTCATGGATATTCTCTCCAAAGAAAACAACGGGACGTCCATCGTCATCCAGTTCGGGCAGGCCTTTTGTCAGCAGGTGAGCAATGGATCCGACAATCCAGTCAGGATGTGAAGGACATCCGGGGATATTGACAACTGGAGTTTTAATGCCATAAAGTTTAAAGAAATCCATTACACCAACTGCCTCGGTTTGATTGCCTTTGGCAGCTGGAATACCGCCATATGCGGCGCAGGTTCCCACAGATAGAACACTTCCTGCTTTTGCACCTAGGTCTTTTACAATGTCAACCATAGTAATTTCTTTGTGGTCAAGCTCTCCAACTACACAGTATTTCCCATTTGCCGCCATTGGAATGGCACCTTCAACTGCTAAAGAGAATTTTCCTTTATATTTTTCTGCAATGTGGTAAAGGTTTTCCAGGGCAGTCTCGCCTTCACTGGCCATCACTGTGGGATGGAACTGAAGGCTGATAACTTTAAGAAGTACATCTGCGATGGATGGATCAACACTGTTTAACAAGGAAACTGAACACCCTGTGCAGCCTTGCCCCTGGACCCAGAGAACCGGATGGGTTTCAAGAGCCTTTTCAAGTGCTGAAACAAAAGCAGGGTTAAACACCTGAGAAAAGCCGATTCCGGCAGCTGTACCGGTAAGGGTTTTCAAAAAAGTCCTCCTGGAAACCCCTGTTTTCTTTTGTTGACAATTCATCAACATTTCTTTGTCTTTCACGGGCACCTCCTATATGCTGTTAAAAACAAAATACATTATTACTCTTGTGTGACTATTATATCAGCCCTCCCTATCAAAGAGAGAGGGTAAACATTTGTGCGAAATATGCCAACTTTACATTGTGCCAAATATGATTTAGAGTAAGTATAATGCAAAATTGTCCTTGTCAATCAATAATTTAATATTAATGAAATGGTGATGATTAATAATGAAATAAATATTTTTTTTATAGAATCCATAAAAAAAGATAGTTGTGAAAATCAAAGAAGGGCAATGATTGTATGGGAGTCAAAAAGTTTTTGTAATTATTCAGCTCTTACGCTTGAAACCGCCCTGTCTGATGGATATTTGTTTCGAGGCTATTCGCTTAATCTCCTGCAAATATCCATCAGACAGGGCTTTGGGGATAACTTTTTTTAACGGGCTGAACAATTACAAGTTTTTTTTAATTACAATAAGTTGACGAGATGGATTTAACCATTGTAATGTATTATGCGGTTTGTTCGAAACAGTGGATCTGTCTTGAGGGGTTGGTAAAAAACTGATATAAAACTTAGGAATATCTTTGCACAATTAGGTTCAGGCCTGTTGTCAAAAGATCAAAAGTTATGTACCTGGATTTGTTTAATAAAGATATTTTGGTGGTGGGATGTGGAAACCCTCTATTGGGTGATGACGGGTTTGGTCCTGCTGTGATCGAATCCCTTGAGATACAGCAAATCCAAGCAGATCATATCGGACTTTTGGATGCAGGTACTTCTGTTAGAGAGCTTCTTTTTGATTTACTGCTTTCCAGCTCAATTCCCAAGAACCTTATTTTGATTGATGCAGTTCAACATTCTAATGCTTTGCCGGGAGATATTATCACCATTGATGTAAACCAGATTCCGAAAAACAAAGTTGCTGATTATTCTCTACACCAGTTTCCCACTACAAATATGCTAAAGGAATTAAGGGATTCGGGTTTGATTGATATAAAGATTTATGCAGTACAGGTTGAAACTATTCCTAAGTTGGTTAAGTCGGGATTAAGCAGACCCGTCAAAAAAGCAGTTCTCAAACTGAGCAATTTAATCAAGCTAAAAGTATATGACAAAAAATTTTTATCCTGTGACAGGGAGTTTGTCTGATGCCTTCACGTTTTGAGCCGATTATTATAGGTTTTTTATGCAATTGGTGTTCATATACAGGCGCGGATCTGGCCGGTGTTGCAAGACTTCAGTATCCGCCGAATCTTCGCCCCATAAGGGTGATGTGTACGGGTATGGTTCATCCTGATCTAGTGATGGAGGCATTTTCCCAGGGAGCAGATGGTGTTATGATCATGGGTTGTCATCCAGGCGAGTGTCATTATCTTGAAGGAAATACAAAAGCTGCGGTCCGGGCAAAAGTTATTTCTGTTATCCTTCAAGATATTGGTGTAGACCCCAACCGGTTTGAGTTGAAGTGGATTTCCTCAGCAGAGGGATCGGTTTTTGCTCAGTTAATTACAGACTTTACAATGAGAATTAAGAAACTTGGCCCGCATAAGGTTAAGTCCTGTGAATATCGTGATAGAGAGACGATCAGGTAGAACATCTCAGGTAGAGCTATCAGGGAAAAAAAGAGAAAGGGTACCATGAAAACATTTTTTAATCTTGTACAGGAAGTGCAAAAACCAGGATTATGTTGCAGGTGCGGGGGGTGTGCTGCATTTTGTACAGCCATTAACTACGGCGCACTGGAAATTGATAAAACCGGGAAGCCTGTTTACCAAGATATGGAAAAATGTATTGAGTGTGGTCTTTGTTACTCCATTTGTCCTGAGATTAATGATCTGGACGAGGAAACAAAACGTAAGGCAGCCTGGAGTGATCCCATGGGAAGAGTTATTGAGACCAATGTTGTCAGAGCATCTGATATCAGGGTAAGGGACAGGGCATCAGACGGAGGAGCAGTTACAGGACTTCTTCTCCATTTGTTTGATCGAAACAGGATTGATGGTGCAATTGTCACAAGATCCGTGGGTAAATTTAAGCGGCAGCCTTTTTTAGCAACTACCAGAAAGGAAATATTGGAATCTACAGGCTTTTTTTTCGATACTTCACATGGATTGAAACGATTCAGTGACCAGTATATGACATTTTCGACCATCCAGGAATTTGATCCCATGATTAAAAAGGGACTGAAAAGGGTAGCGCTGGTAGGAACACCCTGCCAGATTAAATCCCTTCGCAAGATGCAGGTTTTAAATCTAATACCCTCTGACTCAATAAAATTTTGTTTTGGTCTTTTTTGTTCCGGCAATTTTACCTTTGGGATCAAGGAACAGCAGCATCTGGCCGATATTGCAAAAATATCATTGGAAGATGTTAAAAGGATAAACCTGAAGGACAAGCTCATCATCACCCTTAATTCCGGGGAAATCAAAACAGTGGAGCTTGAGCAGATGGAATCCATGAAACGATATGCATGTCATTATTGTTTTGATTATTCAGCAGAATTTGCCGATATCTCATTTGGAGGAATCGGGGCTGAAGAAGGATGGACAACCGTCATTACCAGGACTCCCCTTGGCAGGGCTGTCCTGGCTGACAGCCGAAACTTCAAAAGCATGGAACAATATAATGTGGAGGATAATCCAGCGTTTGCCAGCAGAGCGCTCATGGAAGTTAGAAAGGCCTCTTATGCAAAAAAGAAAAAAACCAGGCACAAGAGAAGAAGCCTTCAAGCCAGGTCAGTGCAGGTCAAGGTTTAGGTATTTTATTGAATTTGCATGATAACAATTAAGACCAACAAACTATAGTGAGGATGCCATGCCTATAAAACTAGCAGGAGAGAGTTTAAATGCTTGCTCAGGATGTGAAATTTCCATTCTTGACATGGGGGAGAGGCTTCTAAAGCTATTGGAATTTGTCTCAATCATTCACTTTCCCTTACTTATGGACAGCAAACAGGGTAAAAATAATTCTCGGATTGTCAAGCTGCCAAAAGCCGATGTGGGTCTTATCAGCGGGAGTATTAAAACTGACGAACATCTTGAGCTTGCCCTGGCCATGAGAGATTCCTGCGATTTTATTGTGGCTTTAGGAACCTGCGCCACCCATGGAGGAATTCCTGCGCTTGCAAATTCTTTTCATAATGAGGATCTTCTTGAATATTGTTTTAATACCGAGGGGACGGATAAAACAGATGGTTTCCCATCCCATATTGTTCCGGAATTGTTGGATGCCTGTTATGCCCTTGATGAACATATCAATGTGGATATTTTTCTACCAGGCTGTCCGCCCCATCCGGACCATATTTTCAGGGCGCTTCAATCAATTGATAAAAATGAGTCCTTTTCACAGTCAAAGAAATCAGTGTGCGATAATTGTCCTGCAACAAGGGATGGTAAAGGTCAGGTGAAAACTTTGAAAAGGGCTTTGGAATTGCCCCGGTGGCATGCCGGTGATGACAAAAAAGAAGGGTTTAAATGTTTTTTGGAACAAGGATTCCTCTGTATGGGACCTGTTACAAGGGGCGGATGCGGTGGAGATAAGGAGCATGCCAGGTGTATTATGACCCAGATACCCTGCAGGGGATGTTATGGTCCTGTAAAAAAGGAAAGCAACCAGCGGTTGAGCATGCTGAATGCTCTGGCATCCAACGGGATTGATATTTCCTCTTTGCCGGAGACATTGTCAATGCTGAGGTTTTCCGGGGGGCACGGGCTTTTGCGGCCTTTACCCAGGATAAAGGAATCATAAATAAGATGGCAAAAGTAATTAATATTCAACCTATAACCCGTATAGAAGGTCATGCATCGATTCATATCCAGCTAAATGATCAGGGTAATGTTCAGGAAACAAAAGTAGCGTTTAAGTCCCTTAGAGGGTTTGAAAAATTTGTTGAAGGCAAACCAGCAGAAGAACTTCCAAGGATAGTAAGCAGAATTTGTGGCATTTGTCCCTGGATGCATCATATTGCTTCCAACAAGGCCGTGGATGCCTGTTTTAATGTCACTCCCCCACCTGCTGGAAACCTTTTAAGAGAGTTGATGCTGACTATTGCCCATATAGAGGACAAGTTGCTTCATTTTTTCTTCCTGGCCGGAGCTGATTTTTTTTGGGGACCTGAGTATGATTTCAGTGTTCGTAACATTATGGGGCTTGTGAAGGCAAACCCGGAGCTTGCCGAGAAAGTGATCAGGATGCGGCATAAGGCTAAAATGGTCCTTGACAGTTTTTCCAAAAAAACCATTCACCCAGTTGCCGGTGTACCAGGTGGTTTTGTGAAGCCGCTTTCAATAGAGGATCGTAAAATATTTATTGATAATGTGAATGAGCTTCTAGAATTTGCCCTTTTTGCCCTGGAATATGCAAAAAAAAATGTTTTCCCAAAATTTGATGAATCTTACCCTGGGCTTGGAGAAATTACAACGGGTTTCATCGGGATGGTTGACAATAAAGGCAGTTTAAATCTGTATGACGGCAATATCCGCTTAATGAAACCCGATGGAACCAGTAAGGAATTTCGTCCGGATGAATATCTGGATCATCTGGCGGAAAAGGTGGTTCCCTTCTCATATGGGAAGTTCCCCTATGCAAAATCCTGGGGAGAAGGATTTTCAATGGATCTTGATGCTCCAAAAGGCATCTATCGATCCAATACACTTGCAAGGATCAATGTGGCGGATCAGATTGCAACGCCAAGAGCCCAGGCCGAACTTGAAGAGTTCCGAGATCTGTATGGCCGCCCTGCACAATCCACCCTTCTTTATCATTATGCAAGACTGATTGAGGAAGTCTATACCTGTGAAAGGGCCATTGAAATTTTAAAAGATCCCAGGATTATCAACCCTGAAGTCCGGGCTAAGGTCGAGCCCTGCGCAGGAAGGGGCGTCGGATGTGTTGAGGCTCCGAGAGGCACCCTTATACACGATTATACAACGGATGAAAAAGGTCTTATTACCCGGGTGAACCTCATTGTGGGCACAACTCACAACCTTGCTCCCATTAACCTAAGCGTGGACAGGGCGGCAAGGGATCTAATTAAAAACGGGGTTTATGATGACGCTATACTCAATAAGATCGAAATGGCGGTCAGGGCCTATGACCCCTGAATTTCCTGTGCAACCCACAGCCTGGACGGCGGTAAGATAATTGATATAAAAATCTATGATTCAAAAGGCCAAGAGTTAAGCCATTAAAGGCGTTAGCCCGGATATGGAAAACCTGTGCTCAATCCTGACCTTTGGGCAGTGGATGTTGCAGAGTGTCCCTCTGGTTCATTCGGGTACTTTGGGTTTGCTTTTTTGGGAAACGGGCTGGTAGTTTGGATTTATAAAAAATCAGCTAACTATATATAAAAAATAATAGGGAAGAATGGTTTGCACCAGTGGATCTGGGTTATATAATTCAATGTCCTATGACAGGATATTATCCTTTCCAGAAACAAGGTATTGTGTCCAGTTTGAATCCAAAAAATCAACAATTACCGATTATAATCATTTCAAGCTGCAAAAAATTTTACTCCCTTTTCTTTAATGACCTGCAAGCAGATATCCACAACATCAGGGTCATAAAAAGTTTCTCTATTCTTTTTAATTTCTTCTATTGCCTTATCCAGACCCAAAGCTGGACGATAGGGTCTATGGGAGGACATGGCCTCTACAACATCTGCAATTGTCAATATCCTGGCTTCTATCAATATTTTTTCCCCTGATACACCCAAAGGATAACCAGAACCATCCATTTTTTCATGGTGCTGATAAACAATTTCAGCAATAGGTAAGTCAAAATCTATATTTTTAATTATGGAATAACCAACAGTGGAATGTGTCTTTATCACTGCAAATTCAATTTCTGTCAATTGGGTAGGTTTGGCAAGGAATTCTGATGGAACATAAATTTTACCAACATCATGGATGGTTGCCGCCATCCAGAGGGCCTTGACCCGGTTTTCCGGGAACCCCATTTTTCGTGCAATTTTTTCAGAAATTTGTGCTACTCTTTCCTGGTGGCCGTACGTATATGGGTCTCTGACTTCCACTGTAACTGAAAGTGCCTTTATTACTTCATCAAGGACTATTTCCAATTTTTTACTGGATAATTTAAAGTCAGTGATATCCTTAAAACTCTGTATCATGCCGGTTAATTTGCCACGATCGGAAATTAAAGGTGTTGCTGTTAAAATTAAGGGGACCCGAGATCCATCAGGAAAACATTTTTCAGTTTCAATCTCAATCACCTTTGGAATGCGAATAATTTTTTTTAAGGGGCATTTCTCAGTACTGCAACGAGAGCCACGCAACACTGCATAACATTTTTTTCCGATTACCTCTTTTGCGTCTTTTTTCAATAATTTTAAGTATGTGGTATTTATATTGATTACATTAAATTCCGTATCAATAATTGCCAGAGAATCTTGTACTGCATTGAATACTTGCGATGTGTCATTGGTCAATTTTTTAATATTATTCATTTGTTTTATCCATTAAACAGAAAACAAAAGACTTGCCATAGTCTACACACTCCTCAAACCATAAAATCGCCAGAATGCTTTTGATATTCTATTAAAATAAAAAAATATATAATATATCTTGTATCAAGAAGTAAAGAAATTTGCACAAATTAAATTCCAATATATGGGACAAAGCAAACTCAAATGAACTAAAATTCCATTACATAATTGGAGATTAAGGAGAACGCAAACGCTTCCCTTTTTTTATTTGTTCCAGAGGGTTATTGTCTGACATTTTAATCTCTTTTTAGTGGGACCTCGCAGGTCCCTTTTTATCATACCATTAGGAAGTCCAGATCCGGAATTGGCATTAATTTTTTGTTCGGACCCAGGCATACTAGTTCCAGTGTACAGGTAACCGCTGGTTTTTCTGCATTCGGCCTCCAGGCCTCGTGAAAAAAGATGACCCTGTAATCCCCTTGTTTTTCCCATGTTGTTTTAATATTGAGAAGATCCCCGAAAGCCGCACCATCATGGTATCCTAAGTTTATTTTATACACGGCAAAACCGATTCCCTTTTCATGCCACATTTCGGAAAGTTTGCTTATACCAATGATATCTTCTCTTGCCCGTTCAAAGAATTTTAAATAGTTGGCATGGTAGACCACACCTGAGTGGTCTGTGTCTTCATAATAAACTTGTGCAGAAAAATGATGGGTTTTCCTGTTTGAATTATTCATCTATCGTGTCCTGTAAGGTTATTTATGGGGTAAACTTTTATATAGGGTGTAGAAAATTATTTCAAGAATTTATAAAAACTCCGGATCAGCTTGTCCGGTAGAAACGAATACTTATTTCTTCTATGGTGGCCAGACCTTCATTAATGGCATGATCTATGAAGGGCATAAACCTGTCTATTTTTTCCAGGGTATCGACAATCTCTATGACCATGGGCATATCTTCTGAAAGCCTTAGAATCTTTGTAGTATGAATCCTTGAATGTGCCCCGAAGCCTAAGATACCCCGTGTTACAGTTGCACCGGCCAGGCCTTGTTCTCTTGCCTTTTTAACAATCCATTCATATAGAGGGGTGCCTTCATTTTTATCACTCTCGCCGATAAAGATTCTGAGCAAATGCCCTTTTTCCGGAAGAACCATAAATTTACCCTCCTTTATAATAGTCTGGACATGGAAAATCCAAGCCAGACAGAACCAAAACCAAGGATAAGGTGAAGCATAAGATTTGTAAGGGCTGAGACAAACTGCCCATCTCTTGCAACCGTAAAAATTTCATATCCAAAGGTTGAAAAAGTTGTAAATCCCCCTAAAAATCCGATAAGAATCAATGCACGAATTTCAGGAGTAAATATTTGTCTTGCATCAGATAAGCCACCTATCAATCCGATTAAAAAACAACCGGCCACATTAACTGTTATTGTTCCATAAGGAAAAAAGGGATCATTAAAAAGCCTGTGGGATAAATCACTGATAATATACCTGCAGATAGACCCTGCAGCCCCTCCTACCCCAACCATTAATATTTTAATCATATACATCTTCCTGAAAAACATCATTCCAATAGAATCCTGTCTTTTGGGAGTTTAAATAGAAATGAGCATAAAAGCCATGTTTATTTCTTTATTTTTTTGCTTTTTTTTAAACAAAAACCTGGAATAAACATCAATACTGGTTTTTTTTATCATCACCTGGAAATGAGGAACCAGACTTGATCTAATAAAATCAGATTTAAAAATAAATTGACTTTATTGAGTACCCATTGTCTACTTGAAAATCATACGGGTAAGGCTTGTAAAATATAAAACCGATATTATTTTAAGTTGAATTTAAAACACAAGCCTTTGGTAAAGAGTTTAAAGGGAAATTGTCGGTTTTTGGTGGAGCACTGATTTTTATTAAATATCAAGGAGATACTTATTTGAAAGCATTGATTATTGCAGCCCACGGCAGCAGGAAAAAAGAATCCAATCTTGAGGTTGCATTGCTTGCGGCAAGGGTGTCAAAAAAATCAAAAGGATCTTTTGGAACGGTTGAACATGCTTTTTTGCAAATAGCCGAGCCTCTTCTTGAAAATAAAATTAAAGAGCTTGTGCAAAAGGGTGCAAAAAAGATTGTCATATTTCCTTTTTTCATAGGCAGTGGCAGCCATATCCTTGTGGATATACCTGAACTGGTACAGCAGGCAAAAATAACCTATAAACATGTTGAATTCAAGTTGACCCGACATCTTGGAAAAATTGAAGCAATTGAAGATATAATTATTCAAGAGGTGATAAGGACTCTAAGTTGAATTGCCTTAAGAAAGTGAATTATATATGAAAAAAATTATTATTGTAAAAGCAGGTAATACATTTGAGAGTATGGCAAGTCATCTGGGAGACTTTGAGGATTGGATTTTCATGCCAAGGGCATTGAAATAGGCACTGCTGGCATTGAAATTTTGGAAGAGGGAGTATCAGACCCCCTTTTTAAAGGGTTGCCAAAAATGTTCAAAGCCCATGTCTGTCACTCTCAAACAGTGACAAGGTTACCGGATCATGCCGTAAGGATAGCAAAAAATTTTTTTGAACCCAACCATGCTTTCAGAATCGGGCAATCAGCCTGGGGAATCCAATTTCATCCCGAGTTTGATGATAAGATCATGGCAGCCTATGTGGAAAATGTGGAAACATCTATCAAAGAATCCGGGCTGAATTTTTCTGAAACCCTTGATAAAATAGAGCCCACTCCAATCCCGGTTAAGATTTTGGAAGGGTTTGGAAAGTTGGCTATATAATTACAATAATTTTTTTACCGGTTCAGGGTCCAATCATAATTCAGATAATTTATTTTAATATTTTCATTGGCGGAATCAAACTTTTCTTTTAACTCTTTATGGGCATAGCGCCTGATAAATAAAAGAGGGTTGCCGGAAAAATCTTTTTCAAACCATTTGAAAATTTTGCTGATAAAAAGATTGTCTCCCTTGATAAAAGTATTTTTTTTATCATTTATAAATACACTTGCCTGATCATCTAATTGATTTTCCAGAGTTTCACCTTCATAGGGCTCATTACGAAGGCGAGGGCAGCTTTTAGAGGCACAATTTATGGCAAAATGAACCCGGGGGTCTTTGAATCCCGGCCGAAGGATTTTATGCTCTATATGATCAAGGGATATGGTTTTTCCCTGGAGTAAAATGAATTTTTTACTCCAGGGGTTGGAAAAAAAACTGCCGATCTCTTTAATGGAATTAATCCCTGGATATTTTGTTAATACAAGCTTTATGGTGAATGCATTATAAGCATTGATATAATAAGCAAACCGGCTGTTTTTTGAAAGCAGTTTTGCATTGGTGATGTTTAAAATACCCAGATATTCATCCAGCAGGTTTTCATCTTTTTTAAACCCGTCATAGTTAACGTGATTATTTGTTACATGCTTTTTTAAAAGCGAGGCATAAATATGATTGTCTACACTCTCCTTTGCCAAGGCAAAGCCTGTAAAAAATAACAACAGAATAGATAGACCCATAATATATTTAAACCCTTTTTGCATAACTATCCTTTTTTGATTCAATTGTTTTTCAAATTGATTTATTTGGGAGTAAAATTAAATTTCTGACCCCCAATGGCTGCTTCATACATTAAACCGCCTTTGGTGTGAACAAAAACAGCGATTCCCTTTAAATAATTTATTCTGGCATGGTCTCCTGAGGCAGAACCGGTATTTGCACCGGCTGTCGCACCTTCTGTTCCTGCTTTTGCCTGTGCACCGGAAGTAATGGCCACGGCAGATGCAGAAGCATCAAATTCAAAGCTGCCGCTGGTGAATTCAGTATAGGCTCTTTTATCCTGGAAAAATATGATTTCTGAAAATGCTTGCCCTCCCAGTTGGAATCCAATGGTGAGTTTTGCCAGGGAAACGGTTCCAGTGACGTTACCCTTTTTATATACCTTGCCTTTTCCATATGCACCGCCAATACCAATACCGCCTTTACCCACGGTTGGGAAAACCGCATATCCATAGCAGTTTTCAAAGAAGGACTTTGTTGCATCGGACTTTTTAAACACGTTGATGGTGTCTGAATAATTGTCGGCAAAGGCAATGGTTGATAAATTCATTACAAACAGAAACATTCCTGACAACATAACCACCTTAAGTCTTTTCATTATATTTCTCCTTTTATATTGGTATCAAATAATTCCAATTCCTGCAAAAATATCAAGCCCTCCATGAAACACAGGTTTTATTTCAAGTCTTAGCTCAAGATATGATTTGTACTCCTTTGAAGGGAGAATAATTCCTGTGCGCCAGCTTTTAAAATCCGCTGAAAGCTTTTTTCCAATTTCACGATAAAATGAGCGGGTATCTGTTTCTTCACCCAGTCTTTTTCCATAGGGCGGGTTTAACATTACCACCCCTTTTTCCCCGGGGCAAATTTTTTCAGGATTTATGGAAAAAAAATCTTTTTGACACAGTTCTATAATATTGTTGAAGTTATGGTTTGAAATATTTATTTTCATGGCAGTTATTGCCATATCATCTATATCAGATGCAAAAATTTGATTTTTTGGAAATGCAAGAATTTTTTTTGCCGCCTGTTTTTTTAAATAAGCAAATGCCTTTTGGCTGAAACCCGGCCAGTTTTCAAAAGCAAAAGACCTGAAAAATCCAGGTGGTAAATTCATTTTCATCATTGCGGCTTCAAGGGAAAAAGTTCCTGACCCGCACATGGGATCAATTAATATGTCCTCTTTTGAAAAACCGGCCCAGAAAAGCATGGCAAAAGCCAGGTTCTCTCTTAACGGCGCTTTGTGTACTTTTTGCTTTATGCTTCTTTTAAATAAAAGATCTCCTGTGCTGTCCAGGGAAATGGTGAAAGCGTCTTTATCAGCTCTGATATAAACTGTCTGATTTGATTGGTTTTGGGCAGATGAAGTAAAGGAACCAGCTAAATTTAATTGATTTTGAATAACCTTTTCACATCGTTGCGCAATGGCATCGGAATGGTAGAGTCTTGATTTTTTTGTTGTAACATTAAACTTGAGATGACAATTTTGCGGCAGATAGAGTATCCAGTCAATTTTGTCTATCCTTTTTTCAAGTTTCTCAAAAGAATCTGCCTTAAACTTGCCGAGCCGCATCAAAATTCTTGAAGGACTTCCTAAATGAAGATTGAACAAAAAACATATTTCAAGTTTGCTTTTAAATTCAATACCACCCTTGATGATCTTCAATTTATCTTCAGGGAATCCAAGACCAATCATTTCATTTTGGCAGATTTTTTTTAATCCAGGTGAACAAACGGCAAAAAATAGATGTTCTCTTCCAATAATTCTTCTTTTTACCCTTTTTTCAAATGAAGATGTTTTCATAACTATAATCTTTCATTCGCACAACGAATAAGTCCTTCTGTGGTTTCCCAGGAGATGCATTCATCTGTTATGGAAACTCCATATTTGAGTGTTTTACAATCTCCATTACATTTTTGGCTGCCTTCAAACAGGTTGCTTTCAAGCATGAGCCCTATAATGCTTGTATTACCTTCAATCCTCTGGTCCAGTACACTTTTAAATACAAAGGACTGCCCTTTGAATTTTTGTCCTGAGTTGTCATGGGAACAGTCTATCATAATAGTGTCAAGAAGATTTTTCTGTTTGAGTTTGTTTTGAATTTTTTCAACAGACACTGGATCATAATTAGGGTGGGGGCCTCCTCTGAGAACAATATGCCCAAACGGGTTTCCTTTAGTACTGACAATTGAAGCATACCCCTGTGGATCAATTCCAAGGAAATGCTGGGAGGTACCTGCTGCCATCATGGCATTGATGGCTGATGAAAGACTTCCATCCGTGCTGTTTTTAAACCCGACAGGCATGGAAAGACCACTGGCCAGTTCACGATGGGTCTGGGATTCCGTTGTCCGTGCACCAATAGCTACCCAGGTTAAAAGGCCTGCAATATATTGGGGTGTAATGGGATCAAGAATTTCAGTAGTAGTCGGAAGTCCCATCCGATTGATTTCAATCAAAAGGGATCGGGCTTTTTTTAAGCCTTCATCTATGTCATATGTTGAATCAAGAAAGGGATCATTGATTAAGCCTTTCCATCCAATAGTTGTTCTGGGTTTTTCAAAATAAACCCTCATAATCAGATTAATTTTCTTTTTAACTTCTTTTCTTAATTCTTTCATTCTATGGGCATACTCAAGTGCTGCATCTATGTCGTGAATTGAGCAGGGGCCTGCAATCACAAGAAGCCGGTCATCTTTTTTATGTAAAATATTTTCAATATCGCGACGTCCATCAATAACTGTTTTTGCAACCTCATCAGTTATTGGAAGTTCATTTTTAATGGATGCAGGTGAAATAAGTGGTTTGAACGCTTTTACATTTACATCATAGGTCTGTTTCATTGCCTTTTCCTTTACCGGGTTTCAGTTAAAAAGCCAACAGCCTAAAATAAAAAAGCCGCAGGCTTTTGCTGCCTGCGGCTTTGTTGTTAAAAATAAAAATTAGCGCAAAACAGGCAGGCCAGTATAATAATACCAAAAATAAAATCTGTCTGTTACGCAAAAATTCATAGAGTTCTCCTGTTAAAATAAAGATAGACCATATAATTTTCACCAAGTCAAGATAATTTATCCAGCCATTTCTAATAAATGGCTGGGTAAATTATCTATGGTGTGAAGATAGTTCAAACTAATATGGAATTACTCTAACCTGATCTTGTCCTTTTTAATAACAAGTGTTAGAGGTAGTGATTTGCAGCATTCACATCCTTTAGAGGAAAATAGTATGCCGCTCATTGCTGGCCAAAACCGATACTCACAATTGAATCCTGCCAAGGCAGGGCCTCTATTCATGCTTCTTGCTGCACTTTTGTTTACGATAATGAGTGTTATTGTCAAATTAATGCCCTCACAATATTCTGTGTGGCATTTGGGTTTCATACGGTGCTTTGGCGGAATGGTTGTGTTGTTAAGTTTTTTTGGGAGGAAAAGCAATCCTTACAGGGGGAATAATATCCCACTTTTGATTATAAGGGGTTGCACGGGCTCCATTGCCTTTGTTACCATAGTTACTGCATTGAGAATCCTTCCCATATCAACGGCCAGTGTAATTTTTTACTCCTTTCCCGGATTTGCAGCCATGTTTGCCTTTATCATTTACCGGGAACGAATCTCAATTCGTCAAATGGGGTGTATTGCCTTGTTATTGGTCGGTGTGGCTGTTTTATTCGATTTCAGGCTGACGGGCAATCTTTTCGGGCAGATCATGGCGGTTGTCGGCGGTTTCTTTGCAGGGCTAACGGTGACACTCATCCGATCATTGAGAGAAAAGAACGGGCCGGTTATAATTTATCTCTATTTTTGTACCATGGGCACTCTTATTACCCTGCCAAAATTTATTCTTGAACCAATCGTCCCTTCCACAGGGTTAGAATGGATAATGATTACAGGAATCATCCTCATATCCGTGTCTGCCCAACTCCTGATGAACCAGGGTTTTTTTTATTGTAAAGGGTGGGAAGGTGCGGTCTATATGTCGAGTGAAACCATTTTTACAGCAATTGTCGGCATTCTCCTTTTAAATGATCCAATCTCAATCCGGTTTTTCATCGGTGCAATTCTTATTCTTTGCAGCGGCTTTATCCTGAACTGGTTAAAGGCAAATGAAAAAAAATAAATGCTTATATCATTAATGTCGCAGTCTGCTCCAAACAAGCCGCGAAAATATTCTTCTTGGAAATCGTCTGTAATAAGATCTCAAAATAATAAGAGAACTTCTTCAGGGTGGAAAACCTGGTTCCAAATGTGAAAAATAATTATTCATATGGGATTAGGGTGGAGCCAATGTACGGATTCGAACCGTAGACCTGCTCATTACGAGTGAGCTGCTCTGCCACCTGAGCTACATTGGCTATGGGGTTATTCATTTTGCAGTGTGCAAAATTTTGTGTATTTTTGTCGGAATACGATACTATGCTTCATGGAAATATTCAAGTACCAGTCCAATGGAAAATCAAAAAAAATAATTTAGAAGTCTTTGGTGTTTATAAAGTGTCAATATAATAAACACACAATGGTTAAACACTGTTTGTTATGCAAATCAACCTTTTTTTGCTTGACAACTAACAAGCTAGAAAATAAGTAGTATATACATTGTCACACCACCCTGTTGAACAAAAAAGGATTGTTTTATATGGATATGAAAAGGGATTATTATGAGGATGTGCAGCTTTTAACCTCTCCGGTTGTTCTTTTCTGGTTTGCTGTCTTAATTGGATCTCTTTATTGTTTACCCTTTTTTGTAGATAATTATTATATTTATGTGGCCAATTATATTGCCATTAATATCATTGTTGCAGCAGGCTTAAATCTTCTGGTGGGATATACGGGGCAGATTTCTCTTGGCCATGCCGGGTTTTTTGCCATTGGTGCTTATGGAACGATTATCCTGATGACAAAGGCAGGATTTCCATTCCTTTTAGCCCTGCCATGTGCCGCTTTTGTTTCAGGTTGTTTCGGGTTTCTGCTGGGTTTGCCGGCTCTTCGCCTTGATGGACCCTATCTTGCCATTGCCACACTGGGATTTGGATTGACCATTACCCAGATTATAGGACGAATTGAACTTTTTGGTGGCAGAGAAGGTATCCATGCGCCTGATATCACCATTGGCTCCTGGGTTCTGGATACGGATAAGGAGTTTTATTTTCTTTTGATAACGCTCACAATTTTTTTGCTGCTGTTTATGCGGAACCTTATCAAGACAAGGGTGGGCAGGGCATTTATTGCCATCAGGGATGCTGATATCGCAGCCCAGACAATGGGGGTAAATATCCTTTATTACAAAACTTTGGCTTTTGCAGTGAGTGCATTTTATGCCGGCATTGCAGGTGGGTTATATGCCTTTGTGTTAAAGTTTATTGAGCCGGAAATTTTTACCTTGATGATGTCCATCATGTTTCTGGCCATGGTAGTTGTGGGAGGCCTTGGATCCATGATGGGAGCTATTGCCGGGGCTACACTTCTTTGTTGGATGGATTTGAAATTGCGCAATATTCTTGATATCCCCTATGTTGGGGACTGGCTGGAGCATCTTTCTAACAACTGGTTTTCCATTACGGGTGTATCCAATATTCAATATATTGTATTTGGTTCCATTCTGGTTGGGATCATGCTGTTTGAACCCCTTGGGCTATATGGCATATGGATTCGAACTAAAAAATACTGGCGAACATGGCCTTTTTAATATGGAGATCTAAATGATTGATTTGATCCAGATGATTGTCAACGGTGTTGCAGTGGGAAGCTCCTATGCCTTAATGGGACTTGCCATGGTAATCATTTATAAGACATCTGAGGTGCCCAATTTTGCCCAGGGTGAAATGGCTCTGATCTCATCATTTTTTGCCATGATGCTCTTAACATCTTTTAATATGTCTTTATATCTTGCTTTCTTTTTAACATTTGTGTTTGCAGTACTTTTGGGATTCTTTTTAGAATTTGCCATTCTTAGACGGGCAAAAGAACCCAATATTTTGGGCATGATCGTTATCACCATCGGCATTGAAATGATTATTCTAGGATTTGTGTCATGGAAATTCGGGGCGGACCAGAAAACCATGCCGTTTCCCATAGGGCCTTATGACAGCTTTATTATCGGCGATATCTTTGTAAGCAAACTCGAAGTTTTGACATTGGTGGCAGCATTACTATTAATGACCACACTATATTTGTTTTTCAGATATTCAAAATTGGGGCTTGCCATGAAAGCCACCCAGCAAAACAGTGTTGCTGCACAGATTGTAGGGGTGAGGACCAATAGGATTATGATGATGACCTGGGGGATTTCCTCTCTTGTGGGAGCTGTGGCAGGTCTTTTAATTTCTCCGACCATCATGCAACCATTCATGATGTGGGATCCCATGCTCAAGGGATTTGCCGCAGCAGTCATGGGCGGAATGACCTCTTTGCCGGGAGTAATTGTTGCGGCTTATATGCTGGGTATTATTGAGAATCTCTTTGGAGGATATATTTCCATTGAATTTAAGACAGTGGTTGCTTTTGTCATTATTGTGCTTGTTTTGTGCGTTAAACCAAGCGGTCTTTTTGCCAGGCATTATATAAAAAAGGTTTAATTCAGATGTAAATATAGTAATGCGTGAACGAAATATAGAACCAATGATTGTTTAAAAAGGAGGGAATGATGAAAAAAAGATTAGGACTTGTTTTATTAATTTCTTTGGCTTTTTTGTTGAGCTTTGCTCCAAACCTATGCGCTGAAGTCGGTGTTACAGATACGGAAATTCATCTTGGGCAGTGGGGTCCCCAGACAGGCCCTGCAGCAGCTTGGGGTAATGTCGCAAGAGGTACCCGCGATTATTTTAAATGGATCAATGATAATGGCGGTATCCATGGTAGAAAAATTGTTTATCACATGTTTGATGATGGGTATAATCCAGCTAAAACAAAGGCCGGGGTAAAAGAACTCCAGGAAGGTACGGGGATGTTTGCCTGGGCCTGTGGTGTGGGAACATCTCCAGGGCTTGCTGTTCGAGATTATCTGGCTAAAAAAAATATCCCATGGGTAGGACCTGCTGCAGGTTCCATGCACTGGGTAGATCCTCCCCAGAATAATCTGTTTGCCGTTTATCCGCTTTATTATGGTGAAGCAAAGGCATTGATCAAATACGCCATTGAAACAATGGGGAAAAAGCGGATTGCCATTGCTTATTTGAATGATGAATATGGAAAGAACGGACTGCGCGGGGCTCTTGAAGAACTAAAGGCCCATGGCATGAAAGCCGTTGCACAGGTATCCATGGAAAATAAAGATACGGATCTTAAACCCCATGTGATGAAATTGAGACAATCCAAGGCAGACCTGGTACTAATGTGGACAGGAGTAGGACATTCTGCAAGAATTGTCGGTATCAGCAAGGCCATGAAGTTTGAACCCCAGTTCATGAGTACCAGCACCACCTCTGATTTTCCATTTATGATGCACATTACAAAAGGCCTTTGGGAAGGTGTTATAACGGGTACTCTTGGTGAACTTCCAGATTCCGGTTATCCTCTGCTTGATAAATATAAAGAAGAGGTGTTTGATAAATATGCGGCCAAAGAAGAAAGATGGGGCGTTTTTTATTATGCAGGTATTCTTTTTACTGAACCCATGATTGAAGGATTAAAAAAGACGGGACGTGATCTTACCCGAGAAAATTTTATTAATGCAATGGAACAGATAAAAGGATTTAAAGGCATCGGCCCTGAAGTCAATTATAAACCGTTTAACAAGAATGATATGTATTCACGTCAGGGAGCATCCCAGACCTTTCTGGTTCAGTGCCTTGCCGGTGGAAAAGCTAAAAAGCTTACAGATTGGATGAGTATAAAATAATATGGAATCCTCTTTTTTTCTGGTTGACCACCTGTCTATTTCCTTTGGCGGGATAAAAGCTCTCCAGAATATCAGTTTTACCATGAACAAGGGTGAGATCTTTTCCGTGATCGGTCCCAATGGTGCGGGAAAGACCACCCTTTTTAACTGCATATCAGGACTTTATAAACCAGATCAGGGCAATATTCAGTTTAAAGGCAATTCCATTGAAAATAAAAAGCCTGATACTATTGCCAGGATGGGAATTGCCAGAACCTTCCAGAATATTGAGCTGTTTTCCCATATGAACACCATGGAGAATATAATGCTGGGTCGTCATATCCACATGAAAACTGGGGTTTTTAAAGGAATGTTTTTGTGGGGAAAATCTTCTTTTGCCGGAAAGGAAGAAATTGTTCATCGTGAACGAGTGGAAGAAATTATAGATTTTCTGGAACTTCAGAATGTTCGGGACAAGTTTGTAGGAGCTTTGCCCTATGGAACCCAGAAGCTGATTGAACTGGGTCGCGCCCTTGCCCTGGAACCGGATTTGCTTTTGCTTGATGAACCCTGTGCCGGCATGAACTCTGAAGAAAAGCAGGATATGATCTTCTGGATTAAGGATATTCAGGATGAGCTGGGGATTTCCATCCTGCTCATTGAGCATGACATGAAAATGGTCATGGATATTTCAAGCAGGGTTTTGGCCATTAATTTTGGAAAGCAGGTCACCCTGGGGAGCCCTGAAGAGGTCCAGCAGAATAAAGAAGTCCTCAAAGCATACATAGGAGAGGAAAACTAAATATGCCGGATCTGCTTGAAGTAAAAAATATAGAGACCTATTATGATCTGGTATATGCCATCAGGGGGGCTTCTTTTGCAGTAAAAGAGGGAAGCATCACCACGATTCTGGGCAATAATGGGGCGGGAAAATCAACTATCTTAAAGACGATCATGGGCCAGATTGAGGATCAGCCGGACAAGGGTATCATTGAATATGACGGGATCCCCATCCAGCATAAGGATACAGATGAAATCGTCAGGAAAGGCATTGCCTATGTGCCGGAAGGCCGGGAGGTTTTTGAGGAACTCACGGTCCATGAACATTTATTAATGGGGGCCTATATCAGGAAAGACACATCTGGGATAAAAAAGGATATTGAACAGGTCTTTGACTATTTCCCTGTTTTAAGAGAAAGAACCAATCAATGGGCAGGTACACTTTCCGGCGGAGAGCAGCAAATGCTTGCCATTGGTAGAGCTTTGATGCTCAGACCCAGGCTTTTACTCCTTGATGAACCGTCTCTCGGGCTTTCTCCCATCCTGGTAAAAGAGATTTTTTCCATTATCAGTGCGATAAACAAAAAAGGAGTGACAATCCTTCTGGTTGAGCAGAATGCCAACATGGCCCTTTCCATTTCTAACACCGGGCTGATCCTTGAAAATGGGCGGTTTGTAATGAAAGGGAAAGCAAAAGATCTTTTGGAAGACAAAGATGTCAAAGAGTTTTATCTTGGCATAAAATCCGAAACATCAGCCAAAGGCTACCAGAGATGGAAAAGAAAGAAAGCATGGCGATGAAAAAAACAGAATCCATATTTGAGACAATTCCCCAGGTTTTTAACCGGGCTGTTGATAAAAACCCTTCAAAGGTTGCAATGCGAACAAAACAGCTGGGCCTTTGGCATGATATTACCTGGCATGAATACCATGATAAAGCTAAAAAGATTGGGTGCGCTCTGGCTTCCATGGGATTTGAAAAAGGAGATGCTGCATGCATTATAGGTGATAACAGCTTTGAATGGGTTATGGCTGATATGGCAATTCAATGCGTGGGCGGGGTGTCTGTAGGGGTTTATGCCACCAATGCCTGGCAGCAGGTTCAGTATGTAGTCGATCATTGTGATGCCAGATTTTTATTTGTGGAAAATGAAGAACAACTGGACAAATGGTTGATGTTCAGACAGAATGCACCTCTTTTAAAAAAGGTTATTGTATGGGACACAAAGGGACTTTTGGCTTTCACAGATCCCATGGTTATGACCTTTGATCAGCTGCTTGAAATGGGCAGCAAAGAAGATAAAGAGAATCCATCACTTTTTAAGGACAGGCAGGCTAAGGTCACACCGGATGATCTTGCAGTGATCATATATACCTCGGGCACTACAGGTCCGCCCAAAGGTGCCATGCTTACTCATAAAAATGTGACTTGGATGGCCAGTGCAGTCGACACAATTATAAAAATACACAAAGAAGACAATGTTCTGTCTTTTTTGCCGTTGTGCCATGTTTTTGAACGGCTTTTTACCGTTTTTATCCATATAAAATTTACCTATGTTGTTAACTTTGTGGAAAAACCGGATACGGTCATGCAAAACATGATGGAAGTCTCTCCAACTGTGGGATACGCTGTTCCAAGGATTTGGGAAAAATATTATTCAAATATCATGATTAAAATGGATGATGCCACCTGGTTTAAACGTTTTGTTTTTAAACTTGCCCTGAAGATTGGGGAAAAAAGGGCTGATCGGGTCATGAATTTTAAATCTCTTGGCGTTTTTCACAGAATCCTATTTTCCATTGCCTGGTTTACTATTTTCAGAAAGCTAAAAGAACGGCTTGGGTTTGAAAACATCAGGGTGGCTATTTCAGGGGCTGCTCCCATATCAAAAGAAGTATTGCGGTTTTTTCAATCCATTGGAATGAATCTGATTGAAGGATATGGCCAGACGGAAGGGACAGGGGTAACCACCCTTTCACCAGAGGATAAAACCAAATTCGGGACTGTTGGAATAGCCCTTAAAGGAATTGATTTAAAAATTGCTGAAGATGGTGAGATTCTTGTTAAATCGCCGGGAGTGTTTAAAGGGTATTATAAAAGCGATAAGGCAACTGCTGAAACTATTGTTGACGGCTGGCTGCTGACAGGAGATGTGGGTGAGATAGATTCGGATGGATTTTTAAAAATAACAGACCGCAAAAAAGATATTATCGTGACAGCGGGTGGTAAAAATATTACTCCCCAGTATATTGAGAATAAACTTAAAGCAAGTATTTACATTAATGATACAGTTGTGATTGGAGACAAGCGAAAATTTTTATCCTGCCTTATTATGATTGATGAGGACAATGTGGCTAAGTTTGCCCAGGATAACAAAATTCAGTTTTCAACCTATAAAGATTTAACCTGCGATGAACAAGTGATCGCCCTTATTGACAGGGAAGTCAAAAATGTTAATGAAACCCTTGCACGGGTTGAAAACATTAGAAAATTCACCATTCTTCCAAAAAGGCTCTATGAAGAGGACGGGGAGGTGACTCCCACCATGAAAATCAAGCGAAAATTCGTCAATAAGGCTTTTAAGGATTTAATCGAAGCCATGTATTAGATGCACAGGTCCCTTCGTCCACCATCCTCTCTTTAATTTTTTTCATTATGGTATTTACATAAAAATTATAATGGTTTGCTTTGGTATCCATATTTTTTTTAGCTGGTAAGGGGAAAATGAAAAGATTTAACCTATACAAATCAGTTTTTTTGGTTTACAAATAAATTAAGAATTAACAGCAGACATACAATTCTCGTATGTGTTGCACTATTTTAAGAAAAACATTTATGGAAACAGGCCTATTTGGCCTTTGATGCAACGCAGTAGATGGGCCAAAAGACAAGTAATTTCGTTTACTTTATAAAATTTGCGGACCTAAGCTTGTGGAGAAATACAATAATAATCTGGACATAGAACAGGAGAAATACCGCTAATGAATTTGTTTGCCCTATTGTCTAATATCGGAGTGCCGGATATTCTTGATATCTTGTTTATTTCCATGGTTTCCTATCAGCTCTATATATGGTTCTGGGGCACCAAAGCCTTTAAAGCCCTTATCGGTATTGTCCTTTTAAGCGGAATCTTTATTGTGGCCAAATACTGGGGGCTTTTTTTAACCACCTGGGTTTTTCAGATTTTATGGCAGGTCTTTGTTATTCTCTTGATTATCCTGTTTCAAAAAGAAATTAGACAGATGCTTGAGCGGTTTAATCCTTTGAAGAATTTAGGATTTAAACAGGGAGTAGCCAGGGATAACTGGATACCTGAGTTTGCAGACTGGGTCTTTGACGCAGCCAAAAGAAGAATCGGCGCACTCATTGTTTTTGAAAGATCAGACTTGACATTTGATTTAGTCACCAAAGGGATTTCTATGGAATGTGATCCCCAGCCTGAGATATTGAACTCCATTTTTTATAAGGAATCACCGCTACATGATGGGGCAATCCTTATTTGCAGGGGGAAAATTTTGAAAGTATCCTGCTACCTGCCCTTGTCTGCCAGGGAAGATCTTCCCCAGGAATGGGGAACAAGGCACAGGGCAGCCCTGGGATTAACTGAACAATGTGATGCCTGGGTAATGATTATTTCAGAGGAAAGAGGGGAAATATCATTTGCTGGTGATCAGAAAGTTCAAAAGGTAAAAGATCAGGAAGAATTGTCCACCATAATAGAGGATGTGATATTTAGCCAAAAAGATGTGGATACAAATATTAAAGAAAAAATTATATCATGGTTTACCAGGAATTATAAAATAAAGGCGGCTGTATTTGCATTGGTGTTTATCCTGTGGATGGCCCTTGCAGGGCAGCAGGATTTTGAAAAAAAAATCGATTTGCCCCTTAATTTTAAAAATATACCGGCAGAGCTTATGGTATCCCGGCCAAATGATCTTAAAATTTCTGTTACCTGCAGTGGATTGAGAAAAGATGTCAGCCAGTTAAATAAAAATAATCTTCTTACTTATATTGATTTATTTTCAGCAAGACCAGGGACATATTTTTATAGTATTAATACAGGAAATCTAATCCTGCCCAATGACAGAATTAATATTATAAATATAACTCCGCCAAGGATTGAACTTACATTGGAAAAAAGATCAGAATCAAACCAGAGTGGCAAACCGTAGACTGCACATGTTTTACAGGTGATCCGCAGCACTATCCGATACAACAGGAGGCGTTTTCTTTACCCTTTATCCAGACCTGGATAATATAGGCGGCTCAGCCTACACCTGGACTTACTGATATTGCCCCGGAAGGGCAGTTGTTGACACAGGCGCCACATTCCATGCAGGCATTGAAATCAACAATATTGGCTTTGCTCTGTCTCATTTCAAAAACAGCCTGGGGACAGACTTCAGTACACAGGCTGCAGCCGATACATTTTTCTTCATCCAGTGCCAAGGATGATACATCTTCTAAATATCTTAAATCTTTCATTATGAATCCTTTAAATATTTATGTCAAAATGCTGAATATATCCAAAGCCCGGTTGAAATCACAAGGCAGGCTAACTGCACAGGAATATAACGCTTCATTTCTTTTTCAACTCCTGAGGGTGATGTAAAAGGTGTGGCTCCAGTAAAATTCATGGCCAGATAAGAGCTTATGGTCACACTAAATAAAAAAAGAGCCAGAGATCCCGCAATACCTGGAATATCTTTGGAAACCTGTGCCAAAAAAAGAATCGCAAATACACTTCCGGCAATGATGCCTTTAAGTGCAAATTGTCTGGATGGGAGAAATGGAAGAAGCACGGGGGTAACAAATGCTCCTGAAACTATTCCTGCAATAAGGGCTAAAAAAGATAACAGGCCTCTTTCCAAGGCCCCGGAAAAAGAAAAAATACCCGGTCCAAATCCTGAAATAATGAACAGGATAAGTGCCGTGATCATTGCTGGTTTCAGAAAGATTTGAATTTCCACAGGTGTCAGGATAAATCGTTCATACAGGTTAAATGTAACCTGTCTCATTTTTTTATCGGCTTTTCTTTTATTTTTTAAAAAAGCCTTGATATCATTGGCGCGAATTGGGCCATATACGGCCCTGAAGCCTGACTTTTTTTTAACATCCCTTGCTGACACACCCGTTGCTCCAAGCTGGGGAACAATGACCCGTTTATGATCCACGATTTTTTCAAGTTTACAATCTTTAATTCTATTTACAAGTTCCAGGGTTGAAAAGGTTCCCTTTCCAGCTGCACACCATACATTGACCCCTTTTGTGTCCAGAACAAGAATCCATGCATTTATCTCATCAAGTTCTTTTCTCAAATGATCAAATGTTAGTTTGAAATTTGCAGTAACAAGCACTTCACAATTTTTATCTGGTTGTCCTATGCCGTAAAGCCCGGGAGCCACTGTATATTTATTACGGCTTATTCCGCATCTGACGTACAATGTTGAAAAAAGGTCATCCTTTCCAAGCTTTGATTTGATGATAGGGATAATCCCGGCATCGGTTTTAATAAATTTTTCCACATAAGAACATAGTTTGTAGCCTGGTTTTTCATAGCCTGCCATGGTGCTGGAAGGTTCACCTGAACTCTTCAAACCAGCTTCATCCATTGAAGGCATGATATTTACATCAAAGGTTGAGATTTTGATTTTTTTTTGACCAGAAGGTTTAATAGATATGAATTCCTTTATTTTATCCATTTATTTTTTATCCTTATAAATTTTGGATATATTGCTTAAATTTATTTAAAACAGCCTTGTCCACGCAAAAATAAGTTTTCGGGCCTTCGATTTCCCCACAGACAATCCCGGATTCTTTTAACAGTTTTAAATGCTGGCTGATAGTGGATTGAGAATAGGGAAAGATATTAACAATTTCTCCACAGATACAGGTATTTATATCAATAAGATGTTCAACGATTTTTATCCGTGTTGGATGGCCTAATGCTTTAAATATCTTTGCAAGCTGCGCAGTATTCATCTGGTTTTTTATAATCCAGTTTCAAAGTGTCAATTATAATTTTCAAAAGTTTTATCAATTGTATTATCGTTTATCGTCTATTAACGATAAATAAATATATAAAAAATGTCAATAGAAAAAATTCTAAAGGCAGAGTTATCCGGTTTTTATGTTAATGATATTATTATCGGCCGCAGATTTCAGATTCACACCAACCCTGAGGGCTTTTAAACCCCTGACATCCGGCATATCATCCAGATCAAGAATTTCAAGGTCATCATGGAGCTTGCCCGTGCTAATGAGAAAATCAATATGTTGTTGGATTCCTTTCCCTTCTTCCGGGTTTGAATAAACCACGGCAATGCGGCCGGGCTGGGTCAGTCTTTCCCCTGATCCTTTAATCAGAGCCTTGTCAATGCGTGACTTTATGATTTCATGGCGGACATCATAGGCTCCGTCCACGTCAAACCGCTTTTCGTCAAACCTGAATCGGATAGACAGCGGGGTGTGGTTGATCAGGATTAGATGGCAGGTGTCCAAAGGGATTTTCAATTGTTTTTTAACCTTTGCTGTCTGCAAAGCTAGGCCACAGGAAAGCATCAGCTGCCAGAGAGTTAAATCCTTGATATGAAACTTGGCAAGCTTTTGGTTTTCCATCATGGAGGCTCCTATATACATCATATAGTCGACCCCGTCTGTCTGACGTTTTTCAAAATAGTGTGGAAAATTTTGCTGGATCAATTCATCTTTCTGGTCTATATAGACGGCCAGGGTTTTATTTAATTTGGATACACTATTTTCGTAATCTTTTCTTTTATTATAAATCATACCTGTTGATGGATCCAGGGCAGCATTATAAATCTCAATCCGTTTTAAAACCTCAGAACCCAGTCCGGTCAGGTCTCCAAAGAAAGGCGCCACCTCATTATTCAGAAGTGAAAACACGGCATTCTCGTCACCTGAGGATATTCCAGATCCAATGTCCTGAATCAGGGTTTCAATTCGGTATTTCATTTCACCCAACAGGGGCCAGGGTCTTTTTTTTGAGCCTGCATCCATTACATCAAGAGCCAGGGTCAATTGCTGGGTCAGGTCCTGCTGGATTCCTTTGTTTCTGGCCAGAGAAGAACCTCGGATGTCAGATTGACCGTAAAAAGGAACCACACCCTTAAAAACAATGGGTTCCATTTCTGAGTTATGGCTGCCATCATGGATTCGCTCCATATGGGCAATGGCCGCTTTTTCAAAACGCCATTCCACAGAAGAATGGACAGCAGTACATTTCTCCTTGATAATGGACTGGACCTGTTTGTCCAATTCATCCTGTCCTCTTTTTAAAGCCAGTGATAACAAAGGGGTGATCTGTTCCAAAAGCACGGAATTGATGGTGCCCAGATCATTTGGAGTCCTGGTAAAAATTTCCAGAAGCCCGATGATTTCTCCCTGAAAATACAAAGGAGATAAAAGCATTGATCTTAAGCCAACGGCTAAAGCCTGCTGTTCTACGGGAATGAGGTCTGGTTTTTTTGCAAGATCAGGTATATACAATACAGATCCTTTTTCCACTGCCTGCAACCAAACAGAACCCTTAAGGTCTTTAAGGTCAATATGATGGGAATTGGCAAACAGACAATTGATATTAGAGTTACAGTCACCTTTAATGAGCATGACCTGATCTCCTTGAAGGGCTCCAATACCGATGGTCATGTCCGGCCTCCGGAAAAGAACCTGAATCCGTGATTCTAAAAGAGTCATTCCTTCTGAAGAAAAAATGGCCTGTTGATCGATCAGATCTCTTTTAAAGGCAGAAATAACTTCAGATTCCGTTACATCCATTGCTCTGACAATGGTAAAACCTGAGAATTCAAATTTACTTAAGTCAATATACCGGCTTAAAATATCAATGTCATGAATATGATTGCTGATCATAGCTCGATCATCTTCTGAAAGCTTTCTTGGCGGTTCAAGCGCCCGGATCCGGACGAATTGAAAATCAGGTGTAAAGCTATAATAACGATCCAGACCGGTTTTTACTTCCGGAATCTTTTTTATATTCATGGTATCGAACTGGTCATAGCTAAAATCATAAATCCGTTCAAGCACTAAGGAATAGATATCCACCATTTTTTTGGTTTTTTCTGTTTCAACGATTTTCTTTAGATCGGCTTTAATACTATTGTTATTGTCAAGAAATAATCTCTGAAATTTTGGAGTCACAAAAAAAGGCTGGAGTGTGCAGGGGGTGAAGGCACCCATGATATCATTGTGAAAAGATGCCGGAGGAAATATGGCACTCATAAGGGGGATCATGATATCTTGATATTTCGTCAGGTCTTCAATATCCTTGACCGAACCTCTTATTTCCGGGACCTGTCTTAATTTATCTTTCAGTTCCAGGAACATTAAATTCATGTGGGGATAATTTGGCACCAGATTTTTTTCCCCAAAGTCCAAAAGCGGGTCAAAACTGACAACAGATGTCAGGGAATCTATCCCGGGAGGTGGTGATACCATATTTTTTTTCATTATAGGGGCTCCTTTAATTACTCTGTCCAGAATAATCATTTGAAAAATAAAGTCAACACAGCCATTTAATAGGGCAGGTACGAGGCATGAAGGAAATATGCAATTTTCAGGTTTTAATTATTTATTTTTCAAGCACTTTTCGAATCGTCTGTGCTGTTTCCAGCATGTCGATTGGTTTCATGACATAGGCTGCCAAACCCAGATCTTTTGCTCTTTCTTCATCAACAAGCGCACTGTGACCGGTGCAGATAATGATGGGGATATCTTCTCGAATGGCCATCAGCTTTTCAGATAATTTAACACCCGTCATCTGGGGCATGGTCATGTCAGTTATGACAAGATCAAAATGATCAGGATTTGAGCTGAATCGTTCCAAAGCATCTTGCGGTGTTGTAGCGGTTTCAACTTTGTATCCCAGGCGCTCAAACATCCTTTTCACCATTTTTACAATGGAGATTTCATCATCCACAAATAATATAGTTTCATTTCCCCTTGGAATATCCTGGGAAATTTTGCTTTCAACCATCGCTTTTTTTGAAGCCAAAGGGAAAAATATGATAAATGTAGTGCCTTTGCCCAGACCGTTTTCAACGACAATTGTTCCACTATGATTTTTAACAATGCCGTGTACTACAGCCAAACCCATGCCGGAACCTTTGCCTACTTCCTTGGTTGTAAAATAAGGGTCAAAAATTTGATCGATGATTTCCGGATCTATGCCCGGGCCTGTATCGCTTATCATTATCTTGACATGAGCCCCGCTTTTCAAACCAGAATTGTTTTTGGCGGAGTTATTGTCCAAAATTACCTTTTTCAAAGTGACACTCAGATCCCCGCCGGTTTGCTCCATGGCGTGGGAGGCATTAATACACAGGTTCATTATGATCTGGTTGATCTGAGTTGGGTCAGCAAGAATCATTTCTTCAGTGGTTTGAATCCTCTGGTGAATATTTATTGTGGTTGGAATCGTTGATCGCAAAAATTTCAATGCATCTTTAATGACTAAAGCAATTTGAATGGGTTGCAGTTTCTGATCGGTTTTCCGGCTGAAACTTAAAAGTTGTTTAACAATATTTTTTGCCCTTAGACTGGCCTTCTTGATCTCTTCAAGGCTATGATAAGCAGAATTCCATTTTGGAACATCATCTAAAGCAAGCTCTGTGTTACCAACAATAATACCCAAAATGTTATTAAAATCATGAGCGATACCGCCGGCTAAAGTGCCTATGGATTCCATTTTTTGGGCTTGTTGGAGCTGAGCTTCTATATCCCTTTTCTCTGCTTGTTCTTTTTTAAGAATAACGATCTGTGAAATTAGGCTTGAAAAAATTTCCAGAGGTCTAACCCTTTCAGGGCTGGGTTTTAATCCCGATTTTGATTCATCAACGGATATAACGCCTATAGAGTTGCCTTTTTGGTCATTCATTCTCACAAAAAGGTTGTCTTCCGGGTGCCATCTGTTTTCAAATTCCGGCACAAATCCGCTACCGTATATGGTTGCCTCTTGGTTCAGTATGTTTTTTTTTGTATGGGGAATATAGTAGCTGAAATGCCCGACAATATTTTCTTCAATAAAAACTTTATCATACCAGGCTTTTGGCATTTCCACTTTCCTCAGCTTATCAATCAAATCCGATTCTACTCCGCCGAAGGCAATAATATCCCTGAAAGGAGATTGGTCTTTAAATAAAGAGATAATCACTCTTTTAAAGTCAGAAAAATCAACAATTGCTTTGCTGATTTTATCAAAAAATTCTTGTTCTTCTTTGATTGAAATCATGGATGCTGTCGCCAGACTTAACTGTTCGGTCTGATTAGACAAATGAGACAGTTTCTCATCACGAATTCTGAGTTCATTCTCAATACGCTTTTGCTCAGTAATATCCGTCACTACTCCAAGAATTGCGCTCTCCCCTTGATAATCTATTAGTTTTGTATTGATTATCGTTTCAATCATGCTGCCGTCTTTTTTAATAACTTTATATTCAAGGGGAGGAACCTCAATGTTTTCCATGTGCTTTTTAAAGAACGATTTCGCCTGTTTTTGGGATTCCGGCTCCATTAAAGAAAGAAAGTTGAAATCGTGTGAATAAAATTCATCTTTGCTATAACCCATCATTTCAAAACATCGATCATTTACATACACAATTTTCCCATTCGCATTTATAAAAACCATGTTGGGAGATTGTTCGGTAAGAATCCGAAATCGTGTTTCGCTATCTCGCAGTTTTTCCTCCGCCTTTTTGCGTTTATTGATGTCACGCGAAACACCATGCATTCCGACAATTTTACCTGCTGGGTCACGTATCGCCTTTATGCTGTTTTCCATCCAGACTATGGAATTGTCTTTTCGGTAGTATTGGACCTCCATAGTTATAAATCTTTCTGGATCAGAGAGATTTTTCTCGTCGTGCTCAAGTTCTTCTAAGAATTTCATCTGGATCTTCTGAAGGGAATCCGGTGTAATCATTTCCTCCAGGCTTTGTTGTTTTCGTTCTTTCGGTGTAAAGCCAAGCATGTTCTCAATGGAAGGGCTAACATATGTGGTTTTAAAATTGCGATCAAGAGTCCAGACGATATCAGCAATATTTTCGGTGAGAAATCTGAACTTTTTTTCGTTTTCCAATAGTGCTTTCTCCGCCTGTCTGAGCTCGTTAGTTATCTTTTGTAATCCTTGGACCCGTTGTTCTAATTCTTCGTAGCTTGGTTTATCGACCATTTAGGGGATCTCCAATTATAAATGGGACTGATTCTAAGTGTCGTACAATAAGGATTCTTGGAATAAGCATAATTGTCCCAATAAAGAAAAATTCAAATTCTATCTATAAAAAATTGTTAAAATTACGCTACCAAAAAACACTGTGCTTTGCAAAAAAAAAAATGGGATTCAGTGATTTATGGTCATTTAGGGAAAATGCCAATATTGGCATTTTCCCTAAACACTGGTTTTATATCAAAAATACTATTTTTAAATTAAGCAGTAAAACTATCAGCAATTTTTTTTCCAAATAACAATTTTTCAAGACCGATTAATGCGAGGGACATTCTGCCAAGTAAGACAAAAAAATAATTTTTTCTTGACTTTCCATATTTTATATTGTCATATAAGACTAATACAATAGTAAACTATAAGAATAAAAATTAAATTTGACCAACTTTTTTTGTATGGCCAAAGAACAGGAGGTGATGGCAATGATCGACTTTATGCTGGACCCGAAAAGCGGTATTCCCTTTTACCGCCAAATTATTGACCAGATTCGATTTGGTGTTGCAACGGGGACGTTGAAAATCGGTGAACAGCTTCCAACGGTCAGGGCACTTGCAGTACTTCTTAAAGTCAACCTGAACACAGTGAGCAAAGCTTACCGGGAACTCGAAATTCAGAATGTTCTTGAAACTCAGCAGGGAACCGGCACATTTATCGGCAATCTGGAAATCCAAATTCCAACAGAGGAGAGAGAAAAAAAACTTGCCAGTATATGTTCTGAATTTTTCAGTATTGCATCCAGCTATGGTTTCTCCACGAACGAGATTGTCAGGCAATTACAGACAAAACAGGGAGGTGAAAAATGAAAAACAACTGGAATGATGACCAGTGGAAGAAATTAAGATGGTTTAACCCGTTTTCAATTGTGATCTTTTTGGTTCTTGGATCACTCTTTCTGATTCTCAGCCTCATGGGCTCCCTTAATATGTTCCTGGCCCTTGCCGGTGGGATCGCCTCTCTTTTTATTGCCTCCTGTTTCCAGATCGCAGATCAGTGGGAAAAGGCAGTTCTTTTGAGGCTGGGAAAGTTTAAAGGCCTGAGGGGCCCGGGTTTGTTCATTATCATTCCCATCATTGACCGGATCGACGTCTTTATTGATCAACGGGTGAGGGTAACCGATTTTTCAGCGGAAAAAACATTGACCCGGGACACTGTTCCAGTCAATGTGGATGCTGTGGTGTACTGGACAGTCTGGGATGCAGAAAAAGCAGCCCTTGAGGTCCGCCAATATATCAAAGCTGTGACCTATGTCGCAATGACCAGTTTGCGGGATATCATTGGCAAACATGAACTTGCAGATATTCTTCAGAACAGGGATAAAATTGCCCGGGCCCTGCAGAAAATAATGGATGAGCATACCAATCCATGGGGAATTTCATGCCAGACGGTGGGCATCAAGGATATAGTTATCCCTGCTGCCCTTTCCGACGCCATGAGCAAGCAGGCCCAGGCAGAAAGAGAACGTCAGGCCAGAATTATCCTGGGAACAGCGGAAACCGAAATCGCTGAAAAATTTGCCCTTGCAGCGGAACAATACCGTGACAACCCCATTGCTCTCCAACTTCGGGGAATGAACATGCTCTTTGAGGGGTTAAAGGAAAAAGGGTCATTGATCGTTGTGCCAAGTTCTGCTCTTGAATCCATGAACCTTGGCACCATTGGAGGATTGGCAGCATTATCTGATCAATATACTAAAACTGACAAGAAAGAAATGGCTTCAAAAAATTGATTAGGAGGGTATCATGGGAGTAGGCATTATAATAATGATTTTATTGATCCCGGCAATAATCGCTTTGCTGGTTACCATTTTAAGGGAGAAAAAAGTATAGAAAACTAAAAGTCACAACCCCTTTGAACAAAAAGGGGTTGTGACTTTTATGGAAAGGTCTGCTATAGCTGGCCCTTTCTTAAGTTTTTATAGCCTTCCAGTTTTATATGCTTAAGATCACATTTTCCCTTGATGATTTTGGCTGCTGCAAGATTCAATTCTTTTTGCTCGTCATTCACTTTTACATTAAACCCGCAATTAAAGGGTCCCAACCGAATGGTATCATCAACACCGTCATAGGTATCATATATTTTTGTGTATGGATGGGCAAAAAGCCATCTAAGCTGCAAGGTGGTGACGGTGTGTCCTGAAAGGCTGTCCATGAATTTTTCCAGATCTTTCAGATCCTGGTCTATAAGATTATTCCACCCAAGAATAACATTGGCATTGACTTTGAAACCGGTTTGCATGCAAAATTCAAGGGTTTCAATAACTTCGCTCATGATAGTACCCTTGTCCAGATATTTCCACATCCGGTCCGAAGGAAATTCAATACCAAAGCCCAATGTGCATTCCGGGATTTTTTTGTCAAAGTTTTTAACCGCCTGTTTTAAGGCATTTGTCTCGGCTTTAGCTGCCCGCATAAAGAACCGGTATTCGATATCATTTCCTATTGGCAGGTTTGGAAGAATGGCTTTGATGTGCTCCGGCGTAATAGAGCCTGTATTGAGACGGACAATTTTGTGGCCCTTAAAGTCCAGGTCTTTGAATTCAAGATCCAGATTTTTGCGTTTTCTGAAATGCTCCTTGCAATGCTGGGCAATGGAACAAAAAGGGCATTTTTTCCAATAGCATTGATTTTCAAGGGTATAGGAAAAATAAATTTTGCTGTCTTTTGGCACGGCATCAGGAATTGTAAGTTTCCACTTCCCTGAAAACTCCGGTACTTTAAAGAGACTTTCAACACTTTGGCCCGTGAGAAAAAGGTTGGGCGGCAGGTCTTTTTCAACTTTGAAATGGACGGAATTCCAATTGCCGCCGCCAAAGCTTCTTTCAGATGCCACTGGTCCGCCAACAATGAAGCGAATGTCGGGATATTGTATTGACCAGGTATAGGCCTGATAAAGATGATTGACGTAACTTGCACTGATATAGACGGTTCCCTTTTGTATGGGAAGGGGAATATCCTGATAGGTTTCTTTAAGATACCACTTGTCATTGTCTTCTTCATGGGCCATCCAGTAAAAGTCCCCTTTATTGCTACAAAGGTCCCATGTGTCTGAAAATCCATTGCAAAGATCAAACCAGCCACTTTTTGTTTTAGCATAAAATTGTATGAATAATGTTTCTTTCATTTTGAGATATCCATATATTTAAAATTGACGATTTATTTTTTCAAGCTTAATCCGGGTTGTGCCAGGATCAGTTTTTTGGTGTAGGCATGTTGAGGGTCTTTAATAATGTTATCTGCGATTCCGGTTTCAACGATCACTCCATTGTGAATTACCGCAATCCGATTGCACAGGTATCTGGCTGCAGCCAGATTGTGTGTGATAAAAAGGAAGGTTATATTAAATTTTTTTCTGATATCCAGCAATAATTGGAAAAGCTGGATGGCAATGGTGGCATCCATCATTGAGGTTGGCTCATCTGCAACAATAAATTCCGGGCCCAGAACAATCGCCCGTGCCACGGCAACCCGCTGTCTTTGTCCGCCGCTTAACTGGTGGGGATACCGGTGGTAAAAGTCTTCTCCGGGAGATAGCCCAACAATTTCTAAAGTCTCAATTACCTTTGTCTGACGGGTGATGGTATTGCCTATTTTATTGACAATCAGGGGTTCTAAAATAGTCTCTGAAATGGAAAGATGTGGATTCAAGGACTGATATGGATCTTGAAAAATCATTTGAACCTTTGACCGATAGTTTCTCAAAGCATTTCCATGAAGATCGTGTATGGGCTTTCCATTCATCTTTATAATCCCTTTGGATGGTTCTTCAAGCTTTACCAAAAGCCTTCCTATGGTTGTTTTACCGCTGCCGCTCTGGCCGACAAGACCAAAAATTTCTCCCTTTTGTATTGTCAAATCTATATTGTTGGTGGCAAGAACACAGGCATCGCCTTTTGAAAAAAAGGTTTGTTTTAAACAGTATTCCTTTGTCACGCCATTTAATTCAATAATAGGGGTTTGTTTATTTTGTTCCTCAGTCATTTTCGTCCTTATTTAGTACGTCTTCGAAACAAAGGGCCTGATGAGTTGAAGAAAGATTCACCCATTCAGGTGTCTTGTTTTTACAGTCTTGAGATTTACAATTACAATTCTCAGCAAACATGCAGACTCCAGTAGTTGTTATCAAATCAGGAGAATCTCTCATTTCAGGAACCTTGATATTTTCTTCTGACTCCAGACTCAGGTATGATCCCAATAGGGTTTTAGTATAAGGGTGCCTTGGAAATTTAAAGACTTCTTCTCTTGTCCCTTTTTCTACTATCTGTCCTGCATACATCACGCAGATATCCTTGCAGACATCTGCTACCACTGCAATATTATGGGAAATAAAAATTACACTGGTATTCAAGGCTTTTTGAATCTGTTTGATTTCTTTAAGAATCTGATCCTGAACAATTACATCCAGAGCCGTTGTAGGCTCATCAGCAATGATTAATTTTGGCTTGCATGCAAGGGCCATTGCTATAATAGCCCTTTGTTTCATGCCACCACTGTATTGATGGGGGTAATCCCTTAAACGATTTTCAGGAATTTCAACAAGGTTGAACATTTTTTTTACCTGGGTGTAAACATCTGTTTTGGGCATTTCAGGATTATGGGTCTCAATAACTTCTGCGATCTGTTCATCAACCCGGATGACAGGATTCAGAGCATTCATAGCAGCCTGGAATATCATTGATATTTCTTTGCCCCTGAAATTCCTCCATTCATCATCATTAAAACGAGCAAGGTTTTTGCCATTAAAAATTATGTTGCCCTGTAAAATGGATGCATTTTCAGGCAAAAGGCCCATAAGCGCCATTCCAATTGTGGTTTTTCCACATCCGGATTCTCCAACAAATCCCAACGACTGGCCCTGCTCTATTGAAAAGGAAATGTTATTGACGGCATTAACAAGGCCTTTTTTACTTTTATATCCGACACTTAAATTTTCAACTTTTAGTACTGCCATTTATTCTCCCTCTTCTTCTTTTCGAAGCCTTGGATCAAGAACTTCATCCATTGCGCGGCCCAACATGTAAAATGAGAGGGTCAACAAAGAGATGCAAATACCGGGAGGTAAAAGCCAGTATGGCGCCTGAAACATATGACCTGAACTCCACACCCATTGAAGCATCATTCCCCAGCTGACCTGGCCGGGATCTCCAAAGCCCAGAAAAGACAGTGCCGCTTCTACCAGAATGGCTGCTGTAACCCTGAATGTCATATATAAGAATGCCAAGGGAAGAACATTGGGCATAATATGTTTAAAGATGATTCTGAAGTTTGATGCCCCTGCCACCCTGGAGGCTTCAATAAACGGCCTTGATTTCAATGACAGGGTCTGGGAACGGATAATCCTTGATACGGATGGCCATCTCATTATCGCAATAATAAAAATAATAACCCAGATACTCAACTCCCACAATGATGCCAGAATCAGAAGAATAACAAGAGAAGGCAGCACCATGAATATATCGGCGATCCTCATGAGGATTGTGTCAACTATTCCGCCTGCATACCCGGATATCATTCCTATTGCAGTGCCGAGAACAACACTGATGAAAGCACAGGAAAGTCCGACAATGAAAGCTACTTTTGCACCTTCCAAAAGCTGTACAAAAAGATCTCTCCCGATAAAATCCGTTCCCAGCCAGTGCTGAAAACTGGGTCCGGTTGAATATGTTATGTTTGGATCCACACCAGTCATAGGATGATAAACAGGACCTAATAGCGGGACGAAAAAACTTGCAACGGCCATGAGCATGAAAACCAATAAAATTATAAGGCCTGTTTTCCCCATGGGGTTTTTTATAAATATGGCCCAGGCCTTTGTAAATCTTTCAATAGAGTGATTTCTATTTTTTGATATATATTTTGAATTTTCCATCAATAGCTGATCCTCGGGTCCAAATATGCATACAAAAGATCCACGATCAGATTAGCAATCAGCACCACGGCAGTGATCAGTAAAAAACATGCCTGGGCCAAAGGATAATCGTTGTTGCTTACAGCAAAAATAAGCTCTCTTCCAATACCTGGCCAGGTGAAAATCTGTTCTGTTAAAGCACCACCATTAATGGAAAAAGCAAGACTGAGTCCCACGCTGGTTATAACGGGCAGGGCAGCATTCTTTGCTGCATGTTTATTTCGTATTATTTTATCAGAAAGCCCCTTTGCCCTTGCAGTAATAATATAATCTTCCCTGAGTACGCTCAACATGCTGGATCTCATGAGTAAAAGATAGCTGCCAAGGTGAATAATAAAAAGGGTGAGTAAAGGTAAAAACATATGGTGTACGACATCCATTACTTTTACGATAATTGATGTGTCCTGTATCCATAATTCCGGGGAAATAATTCCCCCCAGAGGGAACCAGCCAACCTTATAGGCAAGTGCCCATAAAATAAGCAAAGCAAACCAGGGGATAAAAAGTGTATGACAGACAAGAGCACTTATTGATAAAAAATTATCAAGTCCTGTTCCTTGTTTCCAGGCTGATATTTTTCCCAGCAAAACACCTACAAATGCGGCTAAAAGTGTAGATGTGGTAAAAAGCAGAATGGTGCATGGCATCCTTTCCAGTATGATATTGCTGACAGGTTCTCCATAATGAAAGGAGTAACCCATATTACCTGCAAAAAAATTTTTTATATAAATAAAGTACTGCTTCCATGCCGGCTCATCAAGCCCAAGCTGTGCGATCAGGTGCTGGATATCCTCGGGTGTCAGCGTGGGGTCTATCATTCTTGAGACAGGATCACCGGGAGCTGCCCTGAAAAGAAAAAACAAAACCGTAAGAATAATAAAGAAAAGGAGTGTTATTTCTATCAGTTTTTTGAAAATAAATTTCTTTGTTCCCATTTATCTTTATCCTGGTTATTAAACTATCAATTGTTTTGCTTTACCATACATAGAGACCAGATATCGCCGATACCGTCTACTTTTTCCACCCAGCCTTTAAACCTTTTTGTGAAAACAGCTTCTAAAATATGAGGATTGTATAAAGGGATATACGGGATATCCTCCATGAGAATGGCCTGCATTTCAAAAATTATTTTTTTTCGTTTTTCAACATCAATAACGCTTTGTTGCTCTTCAGCAATTTTATCAAAAGCAGGATTATTGTACCCGCTCATGTTCCATCCCCTGGGCTTGTCATATTTTGAATAGAAAAATGCTCTTAGATAATCCGGATCAAGATTGAGACTACCATATCCTAAAATAAAGGAATCAAAATCATGTTTTCCTTTTACCCGGTCGATAAGCGAGTTAAAGGACATGGGTCTTGCAAAAGCAGGTAAACCCATTTTTCTAATCCATTCCTGTATCATCATCCCGGCAAAGGCCCTTTTGGGATCATAATCAGCAGGGGGTGTCAGGATTACAAAATTATCCATTAATTCCCCGCTGGGAAGACGTATCCCTTGTCCCGCAACAACCTCACTATTAGACAACTCAGGTTCTTTATCCCATGTATAACCTGCTTTTTTAAGCATCTCATAGGCTGTTTTGAACCGATCTTCATTTGTTAATCCTTCACCATATTGACGGACATTGGGATTGTGCCAGAAGGTATTACCGGACGGAATAATAGACCGCATGGGCGAACCATAATTTTGAAGAATTCTTGTAAGGATGAATTCTTTGTTAATAAGAGTTGCGATAGCCTGCCGCAAAATTTTATCATTAAATGGTGGTTTTCTTAAGTTAAATCCCATGTAATACAAAGCACTTTTTTTGTTCAGAAATACTTTGATATCGGGGTGTGCTTTCAGTTCCTTTATATATCCAGGCTGGATATCCCACCAGTACATGTCTATATCACCCTTTTTAAGCGCTAAAATTGCAACATCACTGGTACCGTATATTTTAAATAGAATGGAGTCTACATAGGGTCCGAGAATATGATTGGCGATTTTCTTGCCTGTTCCGAAAAAATAAGGATTTTTCTTCATATAAATATAGGCGCCTTTTCTATGTTCAGTCAGAATAAAAGGACCTGTACCCAGAGGTTTTTCAACAATATGATTCTGCAACGCTCTTAAAGGTTTTTTTGTCTTTTTTGCCTTTTCTGCTATTGGTTCCCATTCTTTTCTTGATACCATGGGAGCGGTTAGAACCCGGGAAAGAAAAATTGCTGAAGGTTTTTTTAAATAAAAAATAAGTGTGTGATCGTCAATGACATCGATCTTTTTTATCGACTTCCATTTACTGGCATAACGGGGGATTTTAAAATCAAGGAACAATTTTTTAGTAAAGACAACATCACCAGATGTAAAATCGCTTCCATCAGACCATTTTGCATCTCTTAATTTTACAGTATAAGAAAGGTCTTTTTTATTGAAAACAGGGTCTTCCTTGGCAAGCCAGGGAATTATTTCTAATGTTTTTGGATCTCGCGTATACAAAGACTGGTAGATCTGGGAGAGTATTTTACGTGAGTTGGCATCACTTGCCAGCCAGACATTCAATGACTTGGGTTCTTCCGGCAATCCTATTTTAAGCAGGTTTGTTTTATTACTTTCCTGGCAGGATAAAAAAGTACCAGCAATAAATATTACAAGCCCTGAAAATAAGATGCGCATTAAATAATTATTAAATAAGCTGCTCTGCCTTTTTTGGACGTTCATTTCCAAGGGCCTTTAATCTGCTGCTCAATAAAATCAATGACTCTGGTTTCCAGTTTTACGTTATCCAATTGATTTATTCTGGGTATGCCCCCCGGGCTCACACAATTAATCTCAACAAGTTTGTCTCCGATAATATCAATTCCGACAAAATATAAACCGTCTTTTATTAACTGATCTTTCAGGACTTCGCATATCTCCCGTTCTTTGTGTGTGATTTCATGTTTAAATACTTTTGCACCGGCGTGGACATTTGTTCTGAAGTCACCATGGAGTGATTTTCTGCCCATGGCCCCTAAAATTTCCCCGTTTAAGAGTAAAATCCTGACATCTCCATCATGTTTGACAATATCCAGATATTCCTGAACCAGTGTGGGGCGGCGTTCAGGATAGGGTTTGCTTGAATTAATATAATAATTGATCAATGAATTTAGATTTTCCTGATCCCGGTTACTTACCTTGATTACACCGTGTCCTCCGTGCCCCTGAAGCGGTTTTATCACCATGTCCCCACCAAAATTATCAACGATTTTTTTGATCCTGCTGGGATCCCTGGAGATATGTGTTTCAGGAATAATATCCGGAAAGTTCAGGGCATAAACCTTGCTGTTGCCCTTTATTTGCCCCATTGTATCGTTAACCATGAAAATTTTGTCGCTGACAGGGCCTAAAAATTCCATGAGTTGATAAATTATGGGAGGATCTTTTCGTAAAAACAGGGCATCCAGATCTGTAACTGTTTCAAATATCAGATCATCCTTGTTCAGACATTCGATGAGCAACTGCCAATAATCTTCAATGCGAAGATTTGGTTTTACTGAAATGTTTCTCATCCTTGCAACAACTTGATTTTTACGTATATAGACGTCGTGGGGTTCCAGAAAGAATACAGTATGTTCTCTCTGGTTGCATTCGTACATCAGGTAGCTTGTGGTTTCCAATACTGGATTGATCTGTCTTAGATTATCCATTAAAAATGCAATTTTCATGGTCGTTAACTTAAATTCCTTAAAGTATTGTCCAAAATACTATATTGCAAGCGTCAAGCCGATAAGGTATCATAACAGAACAATGAAAGCTATGAAAATCATGAATAAAAAAAGTATTATGATCGTCACCCCACCGTTGACAAGCCCTGCCATGCCCTCTTTTACGGGAGCCTTTGCAGCGGGATGTTTTTCGCCAGAGGACTTTAATGTCGTAATATACGATGCAAATCTTGATTTTTTTACTAACCATGTTTTTTCAAAAAGAGTGCTTGAAATAGGGTTTAAGGCCTTTGTACAAAACAAGAAAAAAAGCCTGATCTCCAATAAAGACTTCAGGGTGCTGGAAAAAGTATTTCAAAGCCTGTCCTTTCAACCTTTCTCAACAGAGTATTTCAGGTCGGAATCATTTTATGACCCTGAAAAATATTTAGTAGCCCGAAACCGGATAGATGATTTATTATTTTTGTATTCAGCAGGTTTTTATCCATCCAGGATCAGATGGAATTTTCTGTCCGGCAGTATTGTTGATGACAATAATAATCCACTTTTTATTTCTTTTTATTATGAAAAATTTGGTTTGATGCTTAAACAGGCCCTTCCAGAGACAGTTATTATTGCTCTGGATTCTGAAAGTCAAATCTCGCCTTCAAACACTATGATTAAATATATTAAAACCAATTTTCCTGAAATACAGACAATTGTTCTACAGGAGAAATATCATGCAGGAAATAACACACCTGACCCAGGCCAGATTTTTTCCCTGCAAAACCAGTCGCTTTTTTTAAAATGGATAAACACTACCTGGAAATGTGACAATGGATATTCAAATATCGAGCCAGATTTTTCCATGTTCCCCTTAAAAGAATACCTGGCACCGGAACTTATATTACCGATTCAAGCTGATTTTTTTAAGGATTCCTTGTCTTTGGGCGATTTTGTGGCAAAGTTGAATGACAAATTCGGAGCAAAAGGCTTCTTTTTTAATAATCTCCTTTTTTCTTTTGAAATTTTTTTAAAAATAAAGAACCCGGCCGAATTTTTTTTTGGTATTCAGACTGATATGGAAGACTATGAAAAGATGTCTGACAATAATAAAAACCAAAATATTTTTTCCTCTGGAACAACCCTGGTCCAATGGAAAAACCCTGGGAAAAAAGACCCATATAACATAAAAGACTTATGGGATATTTCCAAACAAGGCATCTGGAATCATGTGGAACTGACAGGAACGACCGGCAGCGAGGATAAAAAGGATTGGCTCAGGTTTATATCCTTAAATCCCAATATCGCTCATTCCTATGAAAATTCGGCTGGTCCGGGCCCCTATGGCAAATCAAATCTCAATGGTATGGATCATTCACTTAAGGCATATTCAGGTGTAAAAAAGCTTGTGGGCCAACCCTTTTGGAATTTTTTGTCAGATCCAGTACATCTTTTACTTTATTTAAAACACCACGGAAAAAAAAATCTTTTCTGCCTGAGAGCGGACAAAATTAATGAAACCATTATTTCACTGGGAAGCGATATCAATTTTTATTATAGAAAACCAGATGATCTGCCGCCTGGTTTTCTAGACGAGATCTGTGCAATGGTGGAAGCCGGTGGATCTGTGGATACCAAATATGTCCGGTACAACCTTGAAAGAGCCTATTTAATAGGATATGCCCAGGAAAATGGTATAATTGTAGGCAATTCAAGTCTGAAACATCCAAGAGATGAATTCATTAAAAGACTGGATACCATTACAGGACTTGATTTTAAACACTTTGTTGAAAGGGGCTACACTTCTGTTCGACCTGAATACAGAGCTCTTGGTGTTGGCGCAAGACTGCTGAAAGGACTGACAAAAAGAGCGGGACAATATAAAATTTTTTCCATTATCAGTGAAGACAATACAGCCACTCACAAAATTGCCAAAAAAAATAAAACAAAAAAAATTGCCGTGTATTATAGTAAAAAGGCTGGTAAGGAACTGGGTATATGGATGCCCGGGCATATGATCGAAAAAGACTGGAAACTTAAACTATGAATATCGGTGTTTTAACCATTAATGATTTTTCTTTTCATCCCAATTCTCGCCTTAAACAGGCAGCCCAAGACTCAGGGAATGAAATCATTCTGATCAACCCCTATGATATCTTGTGTTCTCTGAAAGGCAGCCGTTTTGAATTTTTTATTGAAAAGCAATACAAAAAACTTGATGTCATCATGCCCCGGCAGGGATCGCCCATGGGAGATTATGGGCTGGTACTTCTGCGCCAGTTCATGCATTCCAAGATACCCCTTGTGAACAGCCTTAAAGGTGTCACAATTGCAAGGAATCAATTTATCACCCTTCAGACTCTTGTGTCATCAGGCCTTAATGTTCCTTCAACAATTTTTATCACAAAGCCGGAATCTTTTTTGTCTGCAGTAAAACAATTAGGAGGATTTCCCGTTGTAGCAAAACAAGTGGATGGAATGGGTGGGGATGGAGTTATAAAGATAAGCAGCCAGCCTGAAGCCAAAGCTTTTTTAACCCGGTTTCTCAATCCAGGGAAGGGGCTTTTAGTTCAGCAGTTCATTAACCCGCAGGAACGTACCGATATCAGGGTGTTTGTGATAGGAGATAAAATAGCAGGTGCAATGGCACTTGTTCCTGACAGCCGGGATTTTAGAACCAATATACACCAGAAAGGGCATGCCAGGCCTGTTGAATTGACAAAAGCCTGTGCCTCAATAGCTCTTAAGGCTGCAAAAGCATGTCAGCTTCAAATTGCCGGAATTGATCTTATTGTGGAAAAAGGGGGTCCGCCGCTGTTACTTGAGGTCAATTATTCGCCCGGTTTTAAAGGACTTGAGGCTGCAACGGGAAAAGATATTGCAAAGCAGATATTGGCATATGTCACATCAACTTACAACAACTAGCAGGCGAGTATATTAGATTATGAAAATTTCCAACTTTAATTTGATCCAGGATGAAGAAAGCATAACAGCAAAGGCCCTTGTTAGCTTTGAAGATTGCAGTCAGCCTGATAAAGAGGTTTTTATCAAGACTTCCAAAGCCTATGCAAAATATTTTGATATCAATCCTCATTCATTTCTGGTGGGCTGCCTTTTGCCGGCCATACATTTTGGGGAAAAAAGACTTGTGATGGATCAAGAGATCTGTCCATTTTTAAAAGAAGGCCTTGAAACCGCCATGCATATCCTTTCTGACTGGACAAAAGGGAAATATCATCCACTTAAAATAGAGGCGCCTGTCATGTCTGAAATCAGGCAGGTCAAAACACCTGTTGCCGGCATGTTCATGTCCGGCGGCATGGATTCTCTGGCTGCTCTGCGATTAAACCGGCTTCATTATCCCCGCAAACATCCGGGCTATGTCAAAGATGGCTTTTTCCTTCATGGATTTGATATTGGCGGTGTGGTTGAGCGGGGAATGAAATACCATGTTTTTGACAGGGCAATGGAATCTATTTCAAAGATTACCGATGATGCTGAACTTTCACTGATACCGGTTTATACCAATATCAGGCATCTTTGCGATGAACGGGAATTGTGGCTCAACTATTTTTTTGGTTCGGTTCTGGCAGCTATTTCCCATTCCTTTTCCAAGAGAATGAATCTGGTTTTTATCGGATCTTCCTATGACATACCTAACCTGCATCCCTGTGGGTCTCACCCTCTTCTTGATCCTGAATATTCTTCTTTGGATCTCAGGATAAGGCACAGGGATTATCATCTTTCCAGAATCGAAAAAATAAAGATTGTTTCTCAATGGGATATAGCATTTCAGAATTTCAGGGTGTGCCTTGCCAATGTTCCGGATCGTCTAAATTGTGGTAAATGCGAAAAATGTGTCCGAACCATGACGGAATTAACAGCCCTTGGCCTGCTGGCTAAGACCAGGGCCTTTGTTGAAGATGAAATTACCCCGAAACATATCTCCCAGTTTGATATCACTATCAGGGTCAGGCCGCCATTTTACAGGCCTCTTATTCCAATGCTCAAAGAACAGGGAAGAGATGACCTGGCACAGGCAATAGAAAAACAACTTTTAAAGTGATAACAGATTATATCAAATCTGGCTGTGAAGGTTGCGGATGCGTCTGCTTAAAACCTTGCAGATCTTTAAAGCAATCCTGGGGTATTCCATTGCAGTTTCCGTGAATTCCTGTTGGTGGATGATTAAAAACCGGGAAGGTTTTGTTGTCTTAATCGTTGCAGAGCGCACCTCATTTTCCAGCAGCGCCATTTCTCCGAAAGCATCTCCCGCACCGATAGTAGCGATAACCATTTCATCCCCATTCGTTTTTTCTTTGATTACCTCCACCTCGCCATCAATTACCAGAAATACGGTTTCACCCACATCGTTTTGTTTGATAACTGTTCTATTTTCAAGATAATTAAGTTCTTTGGTTACTGTAGCGATGGCTGCCAGTTCAGCAGGACTGAGATCTGAAAAGATTTCAATCTCCTTTAAAAGAAGTATTTTCTCGCCAAGAGGAATTTCGGTTGATTTGATTTTCTGTGGATTTTTTGGCGCTTGGCCATTCTTCATCAAAATCATTTGTACTTCCTTTAAAATATTCTTATTGATTGAAATTTCCAATTCTTTGAATAGCTCATTGCCTTCTACAAGTGAGGGGTTTTCATAGGAAAGGCTGAGCCCCATTATTACATCCACCCAGTCTTCAGATGATAACAGATTTGAAAAAACCTCTTTCCCTTCAGGATCGAATTTGGGGATTACCGCCACCTTTTTGCCTTCTATAAGCGCCATTGCCGGACTCGGGCTTTCCAAAAGCGGAAGAATGGCATTAAAAAGTCGGTGGTCCATTATGTCACTTAAAAGTTCAATGGCGTTTGCTCTCTGCCGTGTATCCGGTGAGAAAAGCCCCCTCCATGCAGTTTTCATCCTTCCGGTCTGATCTCGAATTGCCAGCACACGAAGAATGTTTTCAAGACAGATCTCTTTTTGCTGAAGTATGTGTTCAATGACAAGATTCAGCATTTTTCCCTTGGGCAGTTTTTTAAGGTTCTGGCTCATGGCAAGATATGCATAACATTTGTCCACATTATTTTTGGCAAACATAAACACATCCAGTTCTTTTATATCAAGGGTTTCCAGTAATTCAAAAAGGCCTCTTCTAATGCGGGTGCCTGGAAGACCCAGACATTCAACCAGGATCTTGTTATTATGGTATTCAGCATTTTTAATTTTTTCTTTGGCGAATTCGTGAATGGAATCTGAATAGTCAGCCAGGAGCAATATGGCCTTTTTCAGTGAAAAATCATCATTGATATCAAGAGCGTCAAGTGCTGCCATCCGGACATTTTTGCTGTCATATGAAAAATAAGAATAAATAACAGAGTTCAATTCCTTGGCTTTAAGCCGGGACAGGGCTATGATAATATCCGTTATAATCTTATCAATATCATTCCTGGATAGTATATTAAGAAGGATATCAATGTATTGTTTTTCTCCACTCAACCCTGCACTGACAATTCCGGACTGAATGTCGTTGATATCGTTTGATTCAAGCCATTTGTCAATCATGATGCTATATTTTTCAGGGTTTCCCTGATATAGACATGCTGCTGTAAATCCTTTTACTACCGGATGTGGATTGTTGATGTAAGGGGAGACTGAGACATTAATTTTTTTTATTGATTTTGACCCCTGGAGACAGAAAATTTTTAAAATCGCAATTGTCACCTCAGGTTTTTGGGGGTCAAGAAATTTTATCAGATTCTCCATGTAGGCAGCAATGCCCTGAGGGGTAATCATTTTGATCAGAGCAATCTTGGTTTCATCATCCTGATTTTCTAAAGCTTCAAGAATACTTTGATCCAGATCCTGAGCGGCAAAATTTTTTAATAGATTTCCATACCAGATTGCATCTTTCCCCCTGGCAGACAGGAATGCCTTTTTAAGCTGCGGTAAAATTTTGTCTCCTTTGAAAATCTGTTCCAGTTCCTCTTGTCCCATGCTTTTGATATCCAGAAGATTGTTGGAAATCAAATCCATAAGTATTTTAGGATATTTTGATTTAAGGACGATTGGTGCGGCAATCCAGGCCAGCAAAAAGGGCAAAGCCACCAGGGACAGATATTTAGGGTGGAAAAAATTTCCAGATATCAGAATCAGGCCTGATCCTACAAAAAGTGCTAACCTTACAACAGTGCCCCTGAGAAAAGGCCGTATCATTGCCCTGTAGGATATTGGAAAAAGTCCTATCAATATCGAAGTTGCCGGCATATTTATGGTCGTTCGAATTATATTAGTGGACATCCTGGCATACATGGCTGAAAAGAAGCCAAAATTTAAAAGAAATGCAAAAACAGCAATCATATAATTAAAGGGATGAAACATCAAGGCAACCGGAAGGCCCCATTTCCCATAAATTCTACCTACAAACAAGAGAATGAACAAGCTGACCACGTATAATCCGCCCTTGAAATATCCAAAAAATTCAATCATGCCGGCTTCAGTTGCAAACTGGTCATTTATGGCATAACTGAACTGATAGTTCACTATAGGAATAATCACGTTGGGCATAAACGTCATAACCAATAATATTTTTATGAGAACCGAATCTTTGATCAAAGGCAGGACATTTTTAAATTCCTGGATCATTGAAGCTTTTTTATTTTCTTTATTTTCTTTATTTGCTGAAAAAAACAAGGAGGGGTATAAACGGCCCATGGACTGAACAATGGCAGTTCCTAAAAGAGTTGTGCACAAATACAGATATAATAGATTATCCATCTGGAATAATTTTGCAAAATATGGTGTTCCAAAGCTCCCAAGGATAAGGCCTATCACACCGCCGGCCGTTAGCAGGGGAAATATCCTTTTGGATTGGCGCGTATTGAAAAGATCGTTGCATATATTCCAGAACAGCATTGCCTGCAAAAGTTCAAATTGGCTCTTGAGCATAAAAAGCAGAGGATATAAAAGGTCAAAACCAAATGGAATTAAAATTCGAATCAGGGTAACACTGATTCCACAGAAAATAAAAACATAGGAAAGCAGCTGTGCCCCGGACACTCTTCCCATGAAGGTCGCTAAAAAACCCGTGATAAAAAAAGTGGCAATGGCGTTGACCATATTTACTATGGGAAGATATTCAACACCATAGCGCTTTAGAAAAGCCGTCTCAGCATAATTGGTAAGAATAACCCCAGAACTTCGTATAATAAACAAAAGGGCGGCTGTCCACATGAGCAGACTGATCTCTTCTTCATACAGTTTTAAAAACCTCAGAAGTTTTTCACGCATTAATCAGCCTCAAGGACCAACCTGAAACCGGTTGTTTTAAATTTTGCTCCTGGATGGGCATAGGCACGGTTGGCACTTCGACAATACCATCCATATTTGTACCAGCTTCCCCCCCGTTTGATTCTTGGATCTGTTTTTATGAGGTCAAATCCAGTATTATCCTTATGCTTTGTATATTCATAGTAAGGGTCTGAACACCATTCCCAGACATTCCCGTGCATATCATAGAATCCCCATGGATTAGGGGCAAAACTTTTAACTGGTGCGGCTTGGTTCGACTCGAACCCCATGGATTTGAAGTGCTGTATACACTCGGTTCGTTTTTGCCGGTTATTCCCATACATGGCCTTTGAGCAGTCAATTGAATTCCCCCAGCTATATGCAGTAATTGTTCCCGCCCGGCACGCATATTCCCATTCCGCCTCGGTTGGAAGCCTGTAAACTCCCTTATTCATCTTATTCAGTTTCTTTATAAAGTTCTGACAATCATAAAAAGAGACCTGGACAACGGGCATATTATCCGTTCCTTTTTTACGGCTGAATATTTTTTTTCCAATAACAGCTTTCCATTGTTTAACAGTGACTTCCGTTGATTGAAGATAAAAAGGTTTAACAATTTTCATTTTATGCAGAACTTCGTTTTTATCACGATGCAGCTCATTTTCAGGGCTGCCCATCATAAATGATCCAGGCTTGACAAGGATGAAATCCATTCCCAAATCATTGGTGATTCTTTTTTCCTGCGCTCTGGACAAGCCAGGAAAGGTCCATCCCATAATAATGATCACAAACCAAAAAACAAAAATTTTAACACTTTTATTTGGATCATGAAATTTGAAACTATTTATTCTGATATTAAATCCCCTTTTTAAATAATTATTAGGGTTCAGATCACAGATGAAAATATTCTATCCAAAAACAATTTTCTACAATTGTCAAGTTAAAACAGGGAACAAGGCATGGCTAACGCATATAAACAATATTTTGTTCAGCTATCCGTTACAATGATTATAATTGTCAGCGCAACAATTAGTTCAGGCCAGTTTGCTTTGGATGAGCATCTTGGGACCTGTCAACATGTCCCATCCAGCGAAGGAAAGGTAAACTGACCTGAACGGGTATGGAGTAATCATAAAAAAGTTACATGCGATTACCCTGGGGAACAAGGACTTAGGCTAATATTAATATAAACCCTGTGATATCCACTTTTTTAAGATCGCTCTGTCCTTTGTATCCATTGAGGTAATTTGAAGACGGTTAAAGCTTTTCTCCCCTCCTTTTTCAAAGGGAATACTTTTGGCGTATATATCTTCAAAACAGTGGGCGTCAATACAAAAATCAAATTTTAGTCTGATGTCAGTAAAAATTTTCAGGCCTGAAGGGATGTGGGCATCTATTTTGTTACCATCCATACTTATGGTTTCACCTGTCATGGGAATAAGGTCAATTTTTTTGTCTATAATTTTCCAGCATTGAAAAGGAATTCTTATGGGCAATACCATTTTCCCTTCTACAGGAGAATTAAGCAGAACAATATATTTGGATTCAATGGCAAATACGGAATAGAAAACCAGGGGTTTTTTCATACCTTTCATCATGGCGGTTTGAGCGGGATCTGCCTTGACATATTCTCTGACAAGTTCATAGGTGGATTTCCCGATTAGGACCTGGCCACCAATACTATTGGATTCAATCCGAGCGGCAGTGTTGACGGCAGCACCTACAATCCCATATTTCATTCTCAGCTCTGATCCGATATTTCCCACAATAACGGTTCCTGTGTTGATTCCGATCCCCATTTCAAGGGGAGGGTACCCTGACGTAAGGATCTCGTTATTTAGAGGGGTAAGAGCGTTCTGCATTTCAAGGGCGCATGCTACAGCTCGTTCCGGATCATTTCCATGACTTTCAGGCGCACCAAAAATTGCAAGTATTGAATCGCCAATAATTTCATCTATGATACCGTCATATTTATGGATAATAACAGACATTTTTTCCAGGAACCGGTTCAACAATTGTACCATTTCCTCGGGGTCCCTGGTTTCGGAAAGGCTTGTAAACCCTCTCAGGTCAGCCATCAATACAGTCACAATTTTTCTTGTACCGCCAATTTGTAGGCCTTTTGGGGATTCTAAAATTTCATCCACCACCTTGTTGGAAAGATACCGGCCAAAGGTCTCCCGGATAAAATTCATGAGTCGTAAGCGTTCATCGGAAACACTAAGAATGGTTTCCAGCATTTTCCCCCTGGACGTTACAATACTTTTTATTTCCTGTGGAGCATCATCTGAAAGTTCGATATGACCTGCCCGGGTAATGTCTTTTTGAATTCTTTTGTTGGATCTTGCAATTTTTTCAAGCGGGGTTATGATTCGATGATTTAAAAATTTTTCCAATGTTATCATCATAAATGCGATGATAATTCCCACCATGATAATTATTCTTATACCATACCAGAACAGGTCAATGTGGGATACGTCTTCAGCCGCCCATTTATAGAAAAGGGAAAAAATAAGGAGAGCGGCTTCGATAAATAATATCCTCCAGAAGACACCCATAAGCAGGATTCTTCTTACTCCGCTTTTTTTATTTTTGTTATATTCAGTCATTATGATTTAAAAGACTTATTTAGAGGTAGGCTGAAAAATTAAAAGTTTCCAGCCTGTTTTTTAGATTCGCTATTAGCTTGATGCTTTGTATCCAGCTTCAGTTACCTCTTTAATTGCCTTGTCAATGAGGCCTGAGGTGTCATCTGCATCAAAAAAGGCCTTCTTGGCTTCAAGATCAACTGATACATTAAAAATCCCTTCTATCTCTTCAAGGGTTCTCTGGACCATTCCTGAGCAGTGGCCACAGCTCATTCCATCTACATTCAATGTTATTTTTTGTAATGCCATATTAAACCATCCTTGTTAAAAAGTTAAAATTCATATTCAGTCAAACCATACCATATTCGTATACAATAAGGTTTGAAAAATATTCGTCAACGGGCCTTCACTGCATTAAGAGGAAAATATCTTAAAAAGCATTTTTGGTCAGATCAGGAAATAAATTCTCAAAATTGCTATTTGGGGATTTTGTTAATATTAACATTTTACCCAAATAGCGATATTTTTGTTAATTTAATTTGTTTTATGATATGATAACATCTTTAAAAATTCAATTTTAAAGGATGCATGATTTGAAAGAATTAAAAGGATCACAAAAAAAATATTTAAGAGGGATTGCCCACAATCTTAACCCGGCGGCGTTTATTGGCCAGAAAGGAATTACCCCAACTCTTTTGGAAGAAATTGATACAGCCCTTGAAGCCACTGAACTGATCAAAGTAAAATTTAATGATTATAAAGAAAAGGATCTAAAAAATTCTTTAACAAAAGAAATTGCCAAAGCCACCGGATCTCTTATCGCCGGTATGGTTGGTCATGTGGTTATTTTATATCGCCAGAATATTGATGTGGAAAAACAGAAGATCAAATTGCCTTAAACAAAAAAATCCGAACTTGGCATCGGCACTATATATTTTTATTATAAGAATAAGGAAGAAATTTGCAAAGACGATTCTTGAAAAGGAAAGCCTTGAAAAACTTTTTGATTATCGTGTTTAAAAATTGATTCACAGTATTAAATAAAAATTTTTAAGGGGATAAAATGGACTTGAATTTAAAAGGCAAAGTCGCATTGGTCACAGGCTCCGGCAAAAAGTCCGGAATCGGGTATGCTATATCAAAAAAATTTGCTTCAAAAGGATGTCATGTCATCATCGCAGACTATGGGAGCGAAAAAGGCCTGGGTACAGATGTGAAAACAGGTTCCATGAATGAGATGATGGTGATCGGAGAAGAACTGCAAAGGGAGTATGGGGTAGAGACGCTTGCAGTCAATGTTGATGTAACTCATATGGAAACCATCAGGGATATGGTATCGGTCATCCAGAAGAAATTTGATCGTGTGGATATCTTATGCAATAATGCAGGCGCCTCATTTGGTGTGCCCAATGGTATTCATACCTATGATGAAACCGCTTGGATGAAAACCATTGATGTCAATCTCCATGGGGTTTTCAGGGTATCCAAGGCTATTGTCCCCATGATGCAGGAAAAAGGTGGAAATATTATCAATATTGCATCTCGGGCAGGTAAGGTCCCGGCACTTTTCAATGGTGCCTATTCAGTATCCAAGGCAGGAGTGATAATGCTCACCAAGGTGATGGCCAAAGAACTTGCAGGACTGAATATCAGGGTAAATGCCATATGTCCCGGCCAGGTTATGACAGAACTTAAAAAATGGGGATTTGAGCTGGAAGCGCAGTTTTTCAATACCAGTGTTGAGGAACGCGAACAAAAGATGTGTGAAACTATTCCCATGGGACGGATAGGAACACCCCGGGAAGTTGCTGACATGGCTTTGTTTCTGGCATCAGAGTTATCTTCTTATGTAACAGGTCAGGCACTGAACCTTTGCGGGGGGCAGTTAATGGAACTATGAAAGGGTATAAGGACCGCAAATGAAATATGTTGAGCAGAAATAGCGCAGGATTACAGGCAAACAAGAGAAATTAATTTTTTCACCAATTTTCAGCAAAAAGGAAATTTAATAAATGGCAGAGACAATAACAGGAGGCGAACTTGTAGCCCAGGCATTGATTGAAAGAAAAGTGGACACTATTTTTTCATTGTGCGGAGGGCATATTACACCGATATATCAATATCTTGAAGGATCTGAAGTTAAAATTTTTGATACCCGGCATGAGCAGTCTGCTTTATTTATGGCAGAAGCATGGGGGAAACTGACGCGCAGGGCAGGGGTTGCCATGGTAACGGCGGGCCCGGGCTTTACCAACGCTTTAACTGGTGTTGCCAGCGCCCATTTTTCAAACACCCCCCTTGTATTAATAGCCGGATGTGTGGGACTTGATAACAAGGAAAAACTGGACCTCCAGGATATGCCCCAGGAAGCAGTGATTAAACCCATGGTGAAAAAGACTTTGGTCTGCCAGAAACCCGAACGCATCAATGAATATATTGATCTTGCCTTCAGGACCGCACAAAGCGGAAGACCAGGGCCGGTTTATCTTGAGTTCCCCATTGATGTATTAAACACACCAGTTCAAAAAGATGCGGTAAAATATACGAATACAGAGGTGGTATCAAATCCGGCTGATCCTGCTAAAGCCTCAGAGATGATTAAGATGATGCAAAAGGCTGAAAATCCTGTTGTCATTGCAGGAACAGGAGCCTGGCAGTCCCATGCCGAAAGTGAGTTAAAAGAGTTTATTGAAAAAACAGGTATGCCCTTATTCACTTCCCTGTCAGGCAGAGGAGTGGTCTCTGATGATCACCCTTTGTGTTTTGAAGGGGCAATTGCTATCCGTCCAGGCTGCGGGTTTGCCGCATATATTGAGACGGATCTGATTATTGTTCTTGGGTCCCGCATCTGCCTTTATTATCTTTTCGGAGATATTTTCAACCCTGCTGCCAAACTGATACAGGTGGATATTGAACCCGAAGAGATCGGCCGGAATAGAACGGTTGATCTGCCTGTTGTCAGCGATGTAAAAGGGTTTTTAAATGCATGTAATCAACTTTTAAAGGATGAACTAAGCAGCGAATTAAAATTAAAATTTACCCCTTGGATTGAAAAGCTTTCCCTTGCCCATAAAGAGAGTAAAAAAAACTCTAAAAACGACTGGCAATCTGACAACCTTCCTATTCATCCTTTGCGTCTTGCCGGCGAAATCAATGCATTCATGAACCAAAAGACAGATATTGTTGTGGCAGATGGAGGAGATACCACTACATGGATGGGGATGACCAGAACCATGACCCATGCTGGAAGATATCTTGATTATGGTATTTATGGATCTTTGGCAGTGGGGCTGCCCTATGCAAATGCAGCTAAATTATTGAATCCTGACAGCCGGGTCTGTCTTATCACAGGAGACGGGTCTATTGGATTTAATTTTATGGAATTTGAAACAGCCATACGAAAAAATCTTCCGATTGTGGTGGTTATTTCCAATGACCTTGGCTGGGGGATGATCCGTCACAGCCAGGAGCTTCGCATTGGCCACGCCATTGAAAACGGGACCTTTATCGGGAAAGTTGATTATCATAAAATGGTGGAAGCCATTGGGGGCAGGGGATTTTTTGTTCAAAATCCACAAGATATCAAACCAGCCCTGGAAGAGGCATTTGCCTCAAACAAGGTCTGCTGCATCAATGTGATGACAGATCCCACAACTGTCAGTCCCGGCAGCGCAATGCTGGCAAATGTGGGTGCCTATAAAGCCTAAATTTTTAACTATTGCTTGACCGGAAACCCGTGTTTGGGTGAAGAGTTGCCCATATGCAAGGCGCAAAAAACTCTGAAACCGGAGTGTACTAATGTACATGAGGATTTTAGAGTTTTGCAGCAACGCAGCAGATGGGTGAGTTTTCGCCCAAATACTAAATAAAGGGGACGATGATGGATACTATAATAATAGACCAGGTTCGGCTGAATTTTAATCCCACAGGCATTGCCATTATCAATGCCGCCATCGGATTGATGATGCTGGGGGTTGCTTTGGAACTTAAAATAGACGATTTTAAACGAATTGTCTCAAGCCCGAAAGCACCGGCAATAGGTCTTGCTGCCCAGTTTATCCTGCTGCCGGCCTTTACATTTCTGCTGGTGCTGCTCATCAAACCCCATCCCTCCATTGCCCTTGGAATGATGCTGGTGGCGGCCTGTCCAGGTGGAAATCTATCCAATATTATCACCTACCTATCCAATGGTAATTCTGCAGTATCCATCAGTATGACAGCGATATCAACCGTTGCAGCCATTATCATGACCCCGTTTAATATTTCTTTCTGGGGCAGTTTGAACCCCGAGACTGCCGCTATTTTAAAACAGGTCAGCCTGAACCCTGTAGATGTATTTATAACGGTTTTTTTGATTTTGGGTATCCCCCTTATCGCGGGTATGTCCATTGGTCATTATCTGCCGGATTTTGCCCGGAAGGTGAAAAAACCATTTAAAATATTTTCTCTGATCTTTTTTATTATCATTGTCTGTGGGGCATTGGCTGCTAACTGGCAGTATTTTTTAAAGTATGTAGGGATTGTGATGCTGGCCGTCCTCATTCACAATGCCCTTGCACTCAATATTGGCTATTGGTCCGGCAGGTTGTTTAAACTTGAAGAAAAAGATTGCAGGGCGGTTTGCATTGAAGTGGGGATACAGAATTCAGCTCTGGGACTTGTGCTGGTGTTCAGTTTTTTTGATGGTCTAGGGGGGATGGCAATTCTTGTCGCCTGGTGGGGAATCTGGCATATCATAGCAGGGCTTGTGACGGCCGTGATTTTTAATCTGAAAAAACTGCCGAATAATGAGATAAATCCCGTATCCTGAAAAATGAGTAAGTCTTGTTTGAAAAATAAAGTAGCAATAGTCACAGGCGGTGCCTCAGGTATTGGTCTCGCAACCTGCTGGGAGTTGGCTGGACAGGGAACCTGGATCGTCATGCTTGATATGGACGAGAATGCGCTTGAAGTTCAGCAGAATATTTTTTCAGATAAAGGATATAAGATTCTTGCAATTGCCTGTGATGTTACAAAAGAAAGAGAATGTATCGCTGCCATCAATAAGGTCCTGGACAAATTTGGTAAGGTTGATATATTGTTTAATAATGCCGGCATCACCCAGAGAGGCTTGTTTGAAAATACAGATACAAAAGTTTTTAAAAGGGTGATGGATGTAAATTTTTTTGGATCTTTATATTGTACTAAAGCTGCGCTTCCATATCTTGTTCAGACAAAAGGGATCATCATTGTAAATGAGTCCATTGCAGGAGTGGCTCCATTATTGGGGAGAACCGGGTATAGTGCCAGTAAACACGCACTGCACGGCCTGTTTACATCCCTGAGATGCGAATTACGGCACAAAGGCGTTCATGTGATGATTGTCTGTCCCGGTTTTATCAGGACAAACCTTCAGACAAGGGCCCTTGGTTGCGACGGTAAAATTGCCACCCATAAACAGACCAGGGTAGGTCCAGAAGATACCCCTGAAAATGTTGCAAAACAGATTGTAAACGGTATTTTAAAGAAAAAATCCATTCTCATTCTCACATTCATGGGGAAACTGGGCTATCTTATATCACGATTATTTCCTTTATTGTACGAATACATAATGACCCATAAATTTAAAAAAGAATTATAAAAAATTTATTGCTCTTTTTTCAGACCAGTAAATATGTTGTTTATTAAAACTGACAAAGCCTACATGGCCTCCTGAATCCGGCATACTAAGTGTGATAAATTTGTTGGTCTTAGCCTCTTTGACAGGGTAACACTTTTCAGATAAAAACGGATCATTCATAGCATTGATTATTAGTGTGGGAACTTTGATATCCGGAATAAAAGGCTTGCTGGAACATTTTTCATAATAGTCATATGCATTTTTAAAACCGTGAATAGGAGCTGTATATCGGTCATCAAATGCTTTAAAATTTTTAATTTTTTCATATCCTTTATCATCAATGAGGTCGGGAAAAATTTTCATTTTTTGTTTGATTTTTTGATGGAGCATGACCAGAAACCGTTTCATATACAGTTTATTTGAAGGTTTTGTCAGAACTTTGGCACTTGCCTTTAAATCACATGGAACTGAAAACACGACAGATTTCGTTATAATCGGGTCCGGGTTTTCTCTTCCCAGGTACAAAAGGGTAAGATTTCCGCCAAGGCTGAATCCTATAAGTGCAATTTCCTTATAGGGGTATTTTTGGCTGGCATGTTTGATTACCCATGACAGATCATCGGTCACCCCGTTGTGATAGGATTTGAGTAAGTGATTCGGCTCACCACTGCAGGATCTGTAATTCCATGCCAGAGCATCCCAGTTATTATTGTTGAGTGCTTTTACCATACCTTTGATATAAGCTCTCTGGGTATTACCTTCAAGCCCGTGTGATATGATGGCAAGCCGGTTGTTGTCCTGGGTTGACCAGTCAAGATCTATAAAATCTTTATCAAAAGTTTTAATCCGTTCTCTTTTATAGCTGACAGAATTGATTTTTCTGAAAAGTACGGGAAAAATTGTCTGGATGTGACCATTGCCAAAAAGCAATGGAGGAGAGTATAAATTTTCAGGCATAGATAAGTTTCCTATTAGTACTGTTTAATTGTCCATAAATTTGATATATTATTTTTCCCATGATGTAAAATTTAAAATTTTAACAGGAATAAAATTTAAACTATGAAAGTAGGAATTATAGGCCTGCCACAAACAGGCAAAAAGACATTATTTCAGATTTTATCAGGCAATGAGATCAAAGAGTCATCCAAAGCATTTAAACCTGTGCCCGGCAGCGCAGATATCCTTGATTCAAGATTTAATAAACTGGTTGAAATGTATGAGCCTAAAAAGAATGTCAGGGCAAGAATTGAGCTTGTACTGCTTCCCAAAATGGAGGCTGAAACTATTTCCAGGGGAGAAATTTTCAGGGATATAGCAGATATGGATGCAATCTGTCACGTGGTCCGTTCCTTTGAAGATGATTCAATTTATCATGCTGAAGGATCTGTTGATTCCAGAAGAGATTTTGAAATGGTTAATTCCGAGTTGGTCCTGCACGATCAGATATTTGTGGAAAAAAGAATCGAACGACTTGAGGCCATGGTTAAAAAAATAAAAGATGAAGATCAGCAAAAAGAACTTGTTCTGATGCATAAGCTCAAAGATATCCTTGAAGAGGAAAAACCGTTAAGACTGATTGAATTGACGGATGATGAAGAAAAAATGATCAGGAGCTATCCATTTATTACAAGGAAAAAAATGGTCATTGCCGTTAACGTATCTGAAGAAGACCTTGATAATGAGGCCTTTTTATCACCTTTCAAACAAAGTTGTGAAACCCTGGAGATTGAGGTTATGCTCGTGTCTGCAAAGGTTGAGGCGGAAATTGCCATGCTGGATACCCAGGAAGAAAAAGATGAATTTTTAGAAGGTCTCGGGATAGGGCAGACAGCCCTTGAAAGCCTGACCGGGCTTTGTTTGAAATCTTTGAACCTGATTTCATTTTTTACGGTTGGAAAGGATGAAGTCAGACAATGGCTGGTTGGAAATGGGGCAAAGGCACCCAGAGCAGCAGGTGTGATTCATTCTGATCTTGAACGGGGCTTTATCAGGGCAGAAGTATTTAAATACAATGATCTCATGACGTCCGGCAGTGAAGCCGAACTTAAAAAGGCCGGCAGGATTTATGTAGAAGGCAAGGATTACGTTGTTGAAGACGGTGATATTTTAAATATTCGGTTTTCTGTCTGATGCGCATAGCGAAAGAATTGGGGTCAGGCTTCGCTTATTGTGGTTATTGAACTCAATAACCACAATAAGCGAAGCCTGACCCCACTAGTCTCCACTAGTCTCTTTGTTTTACCAGACGCCATAAGATCTGATTACTGACTTGATTCCCAGTTCCTCCCTGTAAACAAGCCTGGATTCCTGAGCTTCTGTCTTGCTGGAATAATCGCCTAATCTTACCAGATACCAGACCCTTCCTTTTTTGTCCTGGATGACTAGAATCCTTGGATCAAGACCGTATTCGAGCAGCTGGTATTTTGCTTTATTGGCATTTTCCGGATTGAGAAAAGCACCTGTCTGAAGAGAGTACCCTCTATTTGAAGTATTTTTTATTTCAGGTACATTTTCTGCGGCTTTATTGTTTTTAGATTTATCCTTTTTAGACTTGGAATTTTTTATTTCTTGAATCTTTTGCTTGAGCTGGTCTAACTTTTTTGTTGCATAAGTGTGTTTGATAGCAGCTTCATAGGTTTCAAGAGCTTTGGCATTTTCTCCCAGCTTGGCAAGCAGATCTGCCTTATAGCAGATTGCCAGGTAAAAATCTGGTTGTAGTTCAAGTGTTTGTGAAATATCATCAAGTGCTTCACTGTTCCTGCCAAGTTCTGCAAGACACAATGCCCTGTTAAAATATGCCACATGATTTTCCGGAGACGTTGCAATTTCGATGTCATAGTTTTCAATAGCTTTTTTATATTCTTTTTTGTAAAACCAGGCCACTCCTAAATTACTGTGAAGTCCATTAAGACCGGGGAATAATTCTTGAGCTTTTGTAAAATCCTGAATGGCAAGATCAAATTTTTCCTGTTTCATGCGGGATACTCCCCGATTTTTGTATGCATCTGCATTGTCAGGAGCAATTTCAATCAGTTTAGTAAATTCATCCACCGCCTTTTGGTACTGACCTTGTTTGAAGTAGAGAACGCCATTATCAAAGAGTCCTTTTGCAGTTTCTGCATAAATTATTGTAGAAAAAGATAATGACAATAAAATGAATAATAAAGGGTGTTGAAATCGGTAGTCTGAAAAACCGAATAAATATAATAAATTCAATCATTTGTGTTGAAAAAACCTCTGTTTTAGTGTATAGTCTTTTAAGAGAC